>FSSH01000037.1_pt1 | contig 135783 bp, 129 predicted proteins | sample 1166101 | NCBI WGS metagenome assembly FSSH01 (sample SAMEA32972668, study PRJEB13176) | freshwater metagenome | biome: Drinking water system; feature: Biomass in drinking water that filtered by 0.45 um membrane; material: drinking water | place: USA | collected 2012-12-20 | depth 0 m
CTGCCGCCGCCGCCGCCTCCGCCGCCGACGCCGCCGCCGATGCCGCCTACGCCGCCGCCGCCGACGACGACACTATTTGGTCAAGTGTTGAAGTGGATGCCAGCTGGCTTGAAAATGCGGACGAGCCCGGTAACGCGGCCGAAGCGATGACCGCGCTGCCGCTGTGGCCCAGCGGACGCCCCGACTGGTTCGATCTCGAATGGCAATTCGCGAAGCGTGATCTGGCGGGCGACGGCAACGTGTCAGACCCGTGGATCGACTGGTTTGATCGCCGGATCGCGGGCCATGCCACCGCCTTTGCGCTGCCGCGCGCGGCAGACGAAGCGATCCAGATCCGCATCGCCGATCAGGATGACGCTTTCTGGGATCGCGGGTCGGCCGCCGTCAACGCCGATATACAGGCTTGGATCGACGCTGCCGCTTCACCCGACATCCCACCGCAGCGCCCCCATGAACTGATAACTGCGGTGCGGGATGGCCGAGTTGCGCTAGTTCACGCACGCCCGGTACCCACTACGCCCGATCAGGATCAGCGCCGCCGCGATGCCTGGCAGGCGATCCGCGACGCGCTCGACGATTATCGCGCCGATGGCCCAGCGGACAACCACCCGCGCCTGAACCGCATGATTGACCGGCTGGCGGCGTCACTGGGCGCGGAGTTTGACGCACTCAACCCGGTTGGGCTGGGGATGCAGGCGCAATATCTGCAACAATATGCCGCCCGCGCCGACGATTTTCTGGTCGCGGACCGCGCCGCCGATCTGGTTGGGCTAAACGTCACTGTCGGGTCGCTATTGCCGCAATTTAAGGAATGGCGGGATTATCTCGCCGATTCCGAGACCGAGTCAGATGTACCGACAGAGGCGCTGAACGCGGCAACGGCAATCGTCGCCGCGATTGCCGAGCAGGACGTCGCCGAGCCGGAGGTGAACGCCGCCCTCGCCGAAATGGCAGCCGATGCCAAGGACGAAGCGTCAGTTACCGACCCCGACGAGCCCAAGCTGCAAACCTATCGCCAGCGGTTGCTGGGGGGCCTGGGCAACACCCTTGCGAGTGCAAGTGAGATTGCATTGCGTGTCGTCAAGGGTGGGCTCGGCACGGCAGGCACACTTGCGGTTAAGGGTGTCAAAGCCGCTGCTGGCCGGGCTGGCAAGGGCGTGGGCAACGCAATTGAAAAAGGTTCAGAAGCCGCAACACTGATGCTCTTTGGCCTGGCCGGAGAGCAGTTGTTGCTGTTGGCCGGGATGGTTCCATCCCTCTCCTGGATTGCGACCGTCGTTGCTTACCTCAAAAAGAACGCACCGAAAGATCCACCTGAAGAATAGTTTGCCGCCCCTCAAACATTAAACCGAAACAGCATCACGTCGCCGTCATGCACCACATATTCCTTGCCTTCCGACCGCAGCTTGCCCGCATCGCGTGCGCCGCTTTCGCCCTTCAGCGCGACATAATCGGCAAAGGCGATTGTCTCGGCGCGGATAAAGCCTTTTTCGAAATCGGTGTGGATTTCGCCTGCCGCCTTGGGGGCCTTGGCGCCCGCCTCGACGGTCCAGGCGCGGGCTTCTTTGGGGCCGACGGTGAAGAAGGTGAGCAGGTGGAGCAGCTTGTACCCGGCGGTGATGACGCGAGCGAGGCCGGTTTCCTGCAAGCCCAGTTCAGCCAGAAATTCGCCGCGATCCTCGGGCGGCATCGTCGCAATTTCGGCCTCAATCGCCGCTGATACGACGACGGCTTCCGCGCCTTCGGCCTTGGCCTTTTCAAACACCCGCGCCGACAGCGCATTGCCGTTTGCCGCATCGCCCTCATCGACATTGCAGACATAAAGCACGGGCTTCGACGTCAGCAACTGCGCCTGCGCAAACGCCCGCGCCTCGTCGTCGTCCTTGGGCACCGTCAGCCGCGCGGGCTTGCCCTCGCGCAGCAGATCGAGCGCCTGGCCGAGTACGGAGGCGGCAACCTTGGCTTCCTTGTCGCCCTGCATCGCCTTTTTCAGCGCGGCGGGGACGCGCTTTTCGAGGGATTCGAGGTCCGACAGCATCAGCTCGGTCTCGACCGTTTCGGCATCGGCAATCGGATCAACCTTGCCCTCGACATGCGTCACATCGCCATTTTCGAAACAGCGCAGGACATGGACGATCGCGTCGACTTCGCGGATATTGCCCAGGAACTGGTTGCCCAGCCCCTCGCCCTTGCTCGCCCCGCGCACCAGTCCGGCAATGTCGACAAAGCCCAATTGCGTCTCGATGATCTTCGCCGACCCCGCAATCGCCGCAAGCTGATCAAGCCGGGGATCGGGCACCGCGACATTGCCGACATTGGGCTCGATCGTGCAAAAAGGATAATTCGCCGCCTGCGCCGCCGCCGTTTCGGTCAGCGCGTTGAACAGGGTGGACTTGCCGACATTAGGCAGCCCGACGATACCGCAACGAAATCCCATGAATGATCCTTGGTGGTGGTGGCCGATGTCAGCCAATCTGTGGATGGCCCGATAGGCGGTTGGGCGGCGAAATGCCAGTCCATGGGCGGCCATCCGATGAAATGCCCCATAGGCAATGTGCCAACAGGGCGTTATTTCGGCAGCGTACCATCGTCGCCACGGTGGAAGGATCCTTTGGGGGGAGGGGAATATGGCTGATCGCAAGAAGCGCCGCACACCGACGACAAAGGGCATCAGCGCCAGCCTGATCGATGACGTGCTCGCCGAGCTATATGCCTCGATCAAGAAGGAAAAGGGCGGCCATCTGCCCGATTATATCCCCGAACTTGCCAAGGCCGATCCCAACCAGTTCGGCATCGTCATCGCCACCGTGGACGGATCAATCTACGCGGTCGGTGATTCGGACGTGCCCTTCACGATCCAGTCGATTTCCAAGCCGTTCGCCTTCGGGCTAGCGCTCGAAGATCACGGCATGGACGAAGTGCTGCGCCGGGTCGGCGTCGAACCGAGCGGCGACGCCTTCAACTCGATCGTGTTCGATCAGCGCGCCAATCGCCCGTTCAACCCAATGGTCAATGCAGGCGCCATCGTCACGTCCAGCCTGGTCACCGGCCCGTCGCTGTCGCCAAGAGTGCAGCGGGTGCGCGATATGTTCGAACGCTATATCGGCCACCCGGTCGACGTGGACGAAGCGGTGTTCGGTTCCGAAAAGGCAACGGGCCATCGCAACCGCGCCATCGCGCATCTCGAGCTCAATTTCGGCATGCTTGTCGAGCCGATCGACGAGCATCTCGACCTGTATTTTCAGCAATGTTCGATGCTCGTCACCGCGCGCGATCTGGCGCGCATGGCCGCGACGCTCGCCAATGGCGGTCTGAACCCGGCGACGGGCGTGCAGGCGATCGATCCGGGCTATGTAAAGAACGTTATCTCGGTGATGAACTTCTGCGGGATGTATGATTATTCGGGCGAATGGGGATATCGCATCGGTTTGCCGGCCAAGAGCGGCGTGGCCGGCGGCGTCATCGCGGTGCTGCCCGGGGTGATGGGCATCGGCGTTTTCTCGCCACCGCTTGATGAGCGCGGCAATTCCTATCGCGGCATCAAGGTGTGCGAAACGCTGTCGCAGCGCTTCGGGCTCAACATGTTCGATGTCGCCGAAGGCGCGATCTCGTCGATCCGCCGCAGCTATGACGCTGCCACGGTCAGTTCGAAGCGGACCCGGTCGCCGACGGAGCGCGCGGCACTTGATCGGCACGGCGCCGCGATCAAGGTTGTCGAGCTTCGCGGGCGGATTCACTTTGCCGCGATCGAGCAGATTAGCCGCCTGTCCGCCGCGCTGCCCGACAGCGTTTCCCACCTAATCCTTGATCTGTCGCGGGCGGACATGGTCGAGCCACAGGCAGCCTTGCTGATCGTCCAGCTCATGGCCGGGCAAGCCAAGGCGGGTCGGATCGTGCGGTTGGCGATGTGGCGCGATTCGGCCTGTGGCGAGGCGATGGCGCGGGCAGGTGTTGATTTCACAACAGTGTTTGCCGATGCCGATGAGGCTTTGGAATGGGCTGAAAGCGATGTGCTCGCCAAGGCAGATGCGCAAGCCGATGGCGAGCCACAGGCGACGCTTGCCGAGATGAATCTGTTGCGCGGGCTCGATGATAGCCTGCTCGATGCGCTGGCGACGGCGCTGGAAAAGCATGATCTGCCAGCCGGCAGCCATATTGTGCGCGAAGGCGATCCGGCGAGCGATCTCTATTTCCTCGCGCGTGGCACCGTGACGGTCAGCCTGAACACCGCCGACGGCCACCGCGTGCGGCTGACGACGCTCGATCCTGGCGTCGCCTTTGGTGAGATGGCGCTGGTCGACGGCGCACCGCGCTCGGCAGACATCATCGCCGACACCGACGTGTCGGTCTATGTCCTGTCGCTTGATCGGCTCGACGCGCTGTCGCTCACCGCACCGGCGGTGCATGCCGCCTTGCTCCGCAATATCGGTCGGGAGCTGTCGCAGCGGCTGCGCAAGGCGAACCGCGAAATCCGGTCATTCACTGAGGTCGCTGCCTGACCGGGGCGGGGCGTCGCTACCAACGATAGTTAAAACTTACACTGATCCGCTCGCCCCCGGACTTGCTGGTCCCCTCATGCGGCATCACCTCATGCCTGAGCCAGCTTTCCCATAGCAGCACCGTCCCCGGCATCGGCTCGACATAAACGAACGTCCGCAAGTCCTCGGGCGCGTCGTCGCGGCGGGTGGGGGCGGCCATCATTTGGGCGAGGCGGGGGTCTTCGAAACGGATTGCGCCCGCGCCCGGCGGCACCGCGACATAGACCGTGCCCGACACCACCGAATGCGGATGGATATGCCCTGAATGCGTCGCTCCCGGCTTCATCACGTTCACCCACAGGCTGTCGAGCTTCAGCTTGCGCCCGGCCAAATCGAACGCGCAGTCCTCGGCAAAGGCGGCGACATGCTTGTCGAGCAGCTTCACCAGATCGCCAATCACCGGATCGCGCCTCGGCAGATCGTTGAGCGAGGCATAGCTGGTATAGCCGCGATAGCCCTTGTCCTTGCTCCACGCAGCGCCCGCCCGGTCTTCCACAGCGAGCATCAGGCACGACCGGGCCAGATCCTCGACCAGCGCCGGGTTCTTCAACGCGCCCTCATACAGCCGCGTGGCGAAGAGCGACCGGACGCTCATGGTTGCTGCCTGAGCGCAACATCGTTCATGAAGCGCACGTCATCGCCCTCGGTCAGCCATTTCGCCTCAGCCGCGACCGCGCCGAGCATCGTCGCCAGATCGTCCATCTCGGCTTTGGCGAAATTGCCCAGCACATGGCCGGTCACCTTGTCCTTGTGGCCGGGATGGCCGATGCCCAGCCGGACGCGGCGGAAATTTTCGCCGATATGCGCCACGGTCGATCGGATGCCGTTATGGCCAGCGGTGCCGCCGCCCTGCCGCACCTTCACCTTGAACGGGGCGAGATCCAGCTCGTCATAGAAGACGGTAACGTCTTCGGGCGCCAGCTTGTAGAATCGCATCGCCTCGCCGATCGATTGGCCGCTGTCGTTCATAAAGGTGGCGGGTTTCAGCAGCAGCAGCTTTTCGGTGCCCAGCCGTGCCTCGATCGCCCAGCCCAGGAAACGCTTTTTGGGCGCGTCGAAATCATGGAAATCGGCAATGGCATCCAATGCCATGAAGCCGGCATTGTGCCGGTGAAACGCATATTGTGCGCCCGGATTGCCGAGGCCTGCCCAGAGTTGCATGGCTAAAGCCCTCTCCTCCTTGGGGAGTTTTGGGTCGGCCATCCCCCCGGCATGGCCTAAACATTACGGGGTAATATTTACCCCAAATTGGCGGGGTGAGGGGGTGCCAAGCAAAGCTGCGCCCAGCCGCCCCCTCTCCCAAACCCTCTCCCCAACGGGGAGAGGGCTAAGGTCACTCTTACGCGCCAGCGGCGTCGGCAGCTTCGCCTTCGCTCGACTTGAGCGCCGATGGGGCAACGATCGTCGCGATGGTGAAATCGCGGTCTTCGATGGTCACCTTGCTGCCCTTGGGCAGGGTCACGCTCGAAATGTGGATCGAATCGCCCACATCGAACCCAGCGAGCGAAATCTCGACATCATCTGGGATGACCGAGGCGTCGCACACCAGCTCAAGCTCGTGGCGAACAATGTTGAGCACGCCGCCGCGCTTGATGCCGGGCGAGGTTTCTTCATCGGTAAAGCGAACCGGTACCTGCACCGTCACGGTCGAATGCTCGCCGATGCGCAGGAAATCGACATGCACGGGCCGGTCGGTAACCGGATCGAACGCGACATCCTTGGGCAACGTCAGCGCGGGCGTGCCGGCAACGTCGAGAATGACGGTGGAATTCATGAAATGCCCGGTCATCAAAGCGCGCATCAGCGCTTTTTCCTCGAGGTGAATCGAGACGGGGTCTTGCTTGTTGCCGTAAATCACGGCGGGTACGCGGCCTTCGCGACGCAGCGAACGGGAGGCTCCCTTGCCAACCTGTCCACGCGTCTCGGCTGCGAGCGTCAATTGTTCGCTCATGTCAGTCTCCGAGTGTGTTTGGTGTCATCATCCGGCCAAGCCTCCAGGGATGACCCTGACCGGAAGCGCGGCGCTATAGGCGAGAGGACGTAAAAGGGCAAGTCATGGGCACGGGGGAGCTTACTGCACCCGCGCGACGCGAAGCCCGCGTGCGCGCAGCATCGCCACGAGCGATTTCGGCCCGACCAGATGCCCCGCGCCCACCGCGATCATGATCGTGCCGGGCTGCTTCATCCGCAGGGCGATCCAGCGGCTCCAGCGCGCATTGCGATTGGTCAGCAGGGCTGTCTCCAGCCCTGGCGCACCCGCAAAAAGCCGGTCGTTGCTGCGCGCCAGCGCGGCGACATTGCCAGCCGACCAGGCGGCTAGCACTGCCGGATAGCTGCTGCTGTCTTCCACCGTCCGGGCAAGCAACAGCCGCTGGTCGCGTTCGCTCAGCGTGTCGAAAAAACCCAGCTGGCTGCCTGCACTTTCGAACGCGCGTTGTGGCTTGCCGGCAAAGCGCGCCGCCAGCACCGTTTCGACGCCGTCAGCCGGGGTCGCCCCGGCCGCGCGGGCGCGTCCGCTTTCAATCGTGACGGCGGCGGCCCATGTCTCCAACCGGTCGAGTGTCGCCACGGATTCGCTGGCGTTGGCGATAGCGTGATTGAGCGCGTCGCGATGATCAGCGGGCAGCCGTGCGGCGATCGGGGGCAGGCCATCGCGCCGCGCCAGCTTCATAAATAGGGCGGAAATCGTCGCCGGATTGGGTTTAGCAATTTCCGTAACCAATAGGTCCGACGAAGCAATCGCGCGCGTCACCGCCGGTGTTTCCCAATCGACCGACGGGGGCAGCGCGTGGATTGTGCCGAACAGCCAGATTCTGGTGTCGGTGTCGCGGACTAAAAAAAGCGCCGGCCGCGCCGGGGCAGGGCGCGGCCGGTCGCAGCCGGGCAGGGCGATGAAGGCGGCGATCCATAGGGGCGTGATCAGCCGCCATCGCATATGCCCGAACCCTTCAATAGTTGACCCGGGTGGCGGTCAGGTGGTGGGTGCCCAGCTGCACCTGGACGCTGTCCTTGCCGGCCAGATGGCCCGCGCCAACCGCGATAAACACCGTGCCGGGCTTCTTCATCCTTTCATCGATCCAATTCGCCCAGCGGACATTGCGATCGGCGAGCAGGATCTTGTAAAGCTTGGGCAGCTTGTCGATGTCCCTGTTCATGACGGCGCCCAGGGCTTCGGGATCGCCCTTGGTCCAATTGGCAACCATCTCGTCGATGGTTTTAATCCCGTCGCCAAAATCATCGACACCCAGTTCCAGAAACGCAATCTGATCTGCTTCGGGCAGCGTGGCGAAATAGCCGATTTGCTGTTCCAGCGTTTCAAGTCCCGTCACCGGCTTCCCCGCCGCTTTCGCGGCGGCATCGATGGCGCGCTCAGCACCCGAACTCGGATCATAGCCGGATTTCAACAGCAAGATGTTGCTCATCGTTACAGAAGCAAACCACGGATAATACTGGTCCAAGGCGGTTGCGGGAACGCCCAGCTTGGCGAGCACGGCTGCATAGGCAGCGCGCTTTTCAGGGTGGAGCTTTTCCGTCAGCGGTGGGCCATCGGGATCGACGACCAGCGGCAGCAAAATCTTCTGGGCTTCCGCGTCATTGGGCAGCGGGATTTCGAGCACGACTTCCTTGCTGGCGTCGAAAGCCTTTTTCACGCCTTCGTCGAACCAGCTCAGGCCGGGCTTCAGAACATGGACCGTGCCGAACAGATAGATCGTCGTGTCGTCGTCCTTCACTACCCACAAGGCGGGGTCGGCATCGACCGTGGCGACGGGGGCAGCGGCGGGGGGTGTCGTTGCTGTCTGGGCGAGGGCCGGGCCAGCGAGCATCAGGGCAATCGGGCTCATTGCGCCGAGCAGGCGTTTGCGTGTGATCAACATCATGTCTCTCTTCTCAGGGGTAGTTTTGGGGTTTAACGCGAATAAGTCACATAAAACGTCGCTTGACGAACACGGCCAGGACGATGGCCATTGTCGCTGTAAAAATCCCGAATTCACTGATCGGCAGGTTTAGGTCCAGCTTCGCGCCAATATCCTTCGCCACGAACAGCGTCAGATAGACGATCATCCCGACGTAACAGCTCCACAGATTGGCATCGCGTTCCTGCTCGTCGATGACCCGCATATAAATCAGCGTGCCCCAGACCAGGCAGACGACCATCGCCAACACGCCACCGCCAAGCAAAGCCGTGCGCATCAGCCCTGGATCGATGTTCACGCCGATCCCCATCAGCACACCGGCAATGGCACCTGCTGCAATGGAGCCGATCCACGCCGCACGCTGGTTGCGCAATTGGCTGCGGGCACTGGCCTGCCAGTCAGTGTCGGATGTGCCTTTGCTCATCGCTTGATCCTTGACCGGTTTCTCAATCGCGCCACTTCAGGATGATGAAGGTGACGAGCGTCACCCCATAGCCGAGCAGGAACAGTCCAAGCGCGGTCGGCTCGGGTGCAAGGCCGCCCGCCGAAAGCACGAACCACGCCGGGTAACCGCCAAGCACCGCCAGCCAGCCTGCCGCCAGCCCGCGCAGATTGCGCCGCGCCGCCAGCTCGTCGATCGTGCGGAACATGTAGAGCGGCAGCCCAATCAGCCCGATCAGCAGGCCGATCGCTCCGATGATCGCGATGGCAGGCGACAGTTGGAGCCCGGTGATGTGCCACAGTGATGGATCGCCCTCATGCGGATGCCTATCGAATGCGCCGATCATCGACCCGATGACTGCGCCGAAGATAATTAGTCCGATGTAAAGCCGGCGCTGGTACCGCTTGCGCGCCAGTGTCGCCAATTCGCCTGGGCCCATCTCACGCGTTGCCATTGGAGCGCTCCTCGCCGTCATCGAAAACCTCCTCGATTGCCATGTCGAACAGTCGACCGATTTTGAAGGCGAGTGGCAGGGAAGGATCATATTTCCCTGTTTCGATCGCATTGACGGCCTGCCGCGATACGCCCAGCCGGCCACCAAGCTCCGCTTGGCTCCAGTCGCGTTCGGCGCGCAGCACCTTCAATCTGTTTTTCATCAGCCCTGTCCACATCCGCGTGAACCCTAGTCAATCGTCCCTGACCCGATGTCAAGGTACACTGACTAAATGCCCGCGATTCGCCTTCATGTCAAGTGTCACTGACAAATGGTCATTCGAACCTGACCTAAACACCCCTTCACTGAACCCGGTCCACCCGCACGCCGCGCATCTCAAGTTGCTCGATCAGCGATCCATCGCCAATGAAATGCCCGGCACCGGCGGCGAACAGGCACGTGCCCGGACGGCGCATCCGGGCGATCAAGGTGGCGGCCCAGGCGGCATTGCGGTTGGTGAGCAACGGCGCTGCGAGCGCGGCAGAGCCGGTGGCGGCGGCAAGATCGATCGTCAGCGCCGAATCGGGGCCAACCTCTCCCTTGGCCCAGGCGTGGGTGGCGGCGCGCAGATCAGCCCGGCTGCGGATGGGCGCATCCAGCGCGGCATGCACCATGCGTTGCTGCTCCACCTCGGGCACGGCGTTGACGCTGGCGATCACCTGATCGCTGTTCTCAATCGCGCGCACCCGCTTCTTCCGGGCAGTGAACTGCGCTTCCAGCCAATCATCGGCGCCGGGTCCGGGCACTTCGCCGCTGCGTAACTCACGCACCAGCGAGATTGCGACGGAGGCGATCCAGCTTGGCATCTGATCGAACAATGTCGCCGCTTCGGGGGGCAGGCTGGCGGTAAAGGCGGCCAGCTTGGCGCGGTGATCGGCCCCGACCCGCGCGGACAGCGGGGGCAGCGTGGCGGTGGGCGGCGCTTGGTCCCGCAAGCTGTTGCGCTCCACCGATTCCAGGATCAGCTCGCTCGATCGCGCGACAATGCGTTCAAGCGCGGCCGTCCGCCATGCAAAGCCCGGCGGCAGGACATGGATCGTCCCGAACAGATAGATCGTCGTATCGCGATCACTGATCCGCCAGATCGCCGGGCGCGGTCGATAATTTTGCGATAGCTGCGCCAGCCGTTCGCTATCGCTTGGCCAATCGGCACCCTCCAGCCAACGCACATCGAAATCATCGGGCGCGACGCGTTCATCGGGGGACAGGCGCGGATAGCGCAATTGTGGGTGGCCGTGGCGCGAGACCGCGTCATCATCTGCCACAGCGCGATAGCTGATCCGTGGCGGATCGCGTGCTATCACCGGAGCTGAAAACAGCAGCGCCGCCATCAGCATTGCCGCATGCCGTGCCCAGCTGCCGCCCAGCGGCGAAAAGGCGACCCTGATCGGGACCATCTGCGTCGATAGATAAGGGTTAACGCGCCGTGCGCAAGCCGATCGCCAGGGCGCGCCCGGCACGCTGCGCCATTGACCCGCCCCAACGCCCACGCCAAAGGTGCGCGCGTTCAATATTGCAGGTGCGAAGGTTCGTTCATTGGCCAGCCAGCCGACCCGTTTTCCGTTAAGCTTTCAGGCCATGATCCTGACGCTCCACCGCTATTGGAGCGATCATGGCTGCCTGATTCTCCAGCCTTATGACATGGAAATGGGCGCGGGCACCTTTCACACCGCGACAACCTTGCGCGCGCTCGGGCCCGACGCCTGGAACGCGGCGTTCGTCCAGCCCTGCCGCCGCCCGACCGATGGCCGTTATGGCGAGAACCCCAATCGGCTGCAGCATTATTATCAATATCAGGTGATCCTGAAGCCAAGCCCGCCGAACCTGCAGGAGCTGTATCTCGGCTCATTGAAGGCGATCGGCATCGACATGCTCGCCCACGACATCCGCTTCGTTGAGGATGATTGGGAAAGCCCGACTTTGGGTGCGTGGGGGCTCGGCTGGGAGGTCTGGTGCGACGGCATGGAGGTGACGCAGTTCACCTATTTCCAGCAGATGGGCGGTTTCGACTGCAAGCCCGTCGCGGGCGAGCTGACCTATGGGCTCGAACGCCTCGCGATGTATATCCAGAACAAGGACAGCATCTACGACCTGGCCTATAACGATGCCGGGGTGAGCTATGGCGACGTGTTCCTGGAAAACGAACGCCAGATGAGTGCGTGGAATTTCGAGGTGGCGGACACCGACTCGCTGGTCGACCAGTTCAAGAAGCACACCGCCGAGTGTGAGAATTGCCTCGAAGCAAAGCTGCCGATCCCGGCCTATGAGCAGGCGATCAAGGCGAGCCACGTCTTCAACCTGTTGCAAGCACGCGGCGTCATCTCGGTCGCTGAGCGCCAGGCCTATATGGGCCGCGTCCGCGATCTGGCGAAGGGCGCGTGCGGCGCGTGGATGGAAAAAAACGGGTGGGCGGCGTGAACGCAACCGAAAATCCTCCCCGGGACGGGGAGGTGGTGCGCAGCACCGGAGGGGGAAGGCCGCGCACGCTCCGACGGCCGGAAGTATACCAAGCCCGCCGCGCACGCCGGGAAATGAGCTTGCCGGAGGTATTGCTGTGGCAGCGGCTCAAAGGGTCGCCGCAAGGCGTCGCCTTCCGCAAGCAGCACCCGATCGGAGCCTATCGAGCCGATTTTTACTGTGCCGTTGCCAAGCTCGTTATCGAGGTCGATGGCATCGCGCACGATATGGGCGATCGACCGGAGCGGGACATCAAGCGGACAATGTGGTTGGAAGCGGCGGGTTACCGCGTTTTGCGGATCATGGCGGCTGACGTTTTGAAGAACGCTGACGAGGCGGCTCAAGCGATCGTTGCGTTTGCGACGGCCCCCCTCCACCACCAGCCTGAAGAAGGCTGGCGGTCCCCCTCCCCGCTGGCGGGGAGGATTGAAGAGTGACCGACTTCCTACTCGAACTCCGCTCCGAAGAAATCCCCGCGCGGATGCAAGCGAAAGCCCGCGAGGATCTGGCGCGGCTGTTCGTCACCGAGCTTGCCGCCGCTGGCCTAGCCGCGCCTGCCATCACCACCTTCTCCACCCCCCGCCGCCTGACGCTCATCGCGCGCAGTTTGCCGCTCGAAACCGCAGCGGTGTCGGAGGAGATCAAGGGCCCCAAAACCGCCGCCCCCCCACAGGCGCTCGACGGGTTCCTGCGCAAAACCGGCCTCACCCGCGATCAGCTCGTCGAGCGCGACGGCGTGCTCTTCGCCGTCATCGACAAGCCCGGCCGCGCCACGGCGGACGTGCTAGCCGAAGCGATCCCCAACATCATCCGCGCCTTTCCCTGGCCCAAATCGATGCGCTGGGGCGATGCGTCGGCATCGACTGAGAGCCTCAAATGGGTCCGCCCGTTGCAGGGCATCGTTGCGCTGCTCGGCGGCGATGTCGTCCCCTGCGCGATCGCCGGCATCACCAGCGGGCGCGAGACGATGGGGCATCGTTTCCATTCCACGGGCCCGATCAGCATCGAGAGCGCCGCGACCTATGCCGATCAGCTCCGCGACGCCCATGTCATCGTCGATCAGGCCGAACGCGCGCAGATCATCGCGCTCGGCGCGACCATGGCCGCGCGCAAGGCGGGGCTCGAGCTGATCAAGGACGAGGGGCTGCTGATCGAAAATGCCGGGCTGACCGAATGGCCAGTGCCACTGCTTGGGCGCTTCGATGACGCGTTTCTGAGCGTCCCGCCCGAGGTGATCCAGCTGACGGCGCGCGTGAACCAGAAATATTTCGTGTGCGCCGATGCGGATGGGAATTTGGCGAACGCCTTCATCTGCACCGCCAATATCGATGCGGCGGATGGCGGCACGAAGATCGTCGACGGCAACCGCAAAGTGCTCGCCGCGCGGCTGAGCGATGCGAAATTCTTCTACGACACCGATTTGAAGGTGAAGCTGGCGGACCAGGCGACGAAGCTCGACCGGATCGTGTTTCATGAGAAATTGGGCAGCGTGGCGGACAAGGTCGACCGCGTCGCCAAGCTGGCCCGGTGGCTGGTGGAGGAGGGGATCGTAAAATCCTCCCCGCTCGCGGGGAGGGGGACCAGCGAAGCTGGTGGAGGGGGCGTGCCCCAACCGACCGCCTCTCCTTCGGCAACCCCCCTCCACCACCAGCCTGCGGCCGGCGGTCCCCCTCCCCGTGCCGGGGAGGATTTAAAAGAAATCGCCACCCTCGCCGAACGCGCAGCCAAATTCTGCAAGGCCGATCTCGTCACCTTGATGGTCGGCGAATTCCCCGAACTACAGGGCGTGATGGGCGGTTACTACGCCGCCGCGCAGGGCGAAGACCCCCGCGTCGCCGCCGCAATCCGCGATCACTACAAGCCGGTCGGGCAGGGCGATGATGTGCCCACTGATCCGGTGACGGTGGCGGTGAGTCTGGCGGATAAGCTGGATACGCTGGCCAAGTTTTTTGGAATCAACGAGGGGCCGACAGGCTCTCGGGATCCATTTGCTTTACGCAGGGCAGCGATCGGTTGCTTATCGCTGATTATCGACAATCAGCTCCGACTGTCGCTCGCGTCCGCGATCAGCCAAGCACTTCTTCCGAGTGCTCAGGGTCTCGATGGTTGGCCTCCCGGAATCCAATTACTGTCGTTCCTAGCCGACCGCCTCAAAGTCCAGCAGCGCGAAGCCGGTGTCCGTCACGACCTGATCGACGCGGTGTTCGCGCTCGGCGGGGAGGATGATCTCGTCCGCCTGCTCGCCCGCGTCCATGCGTTGCAGGCGTTTATCGGCACTGCGGACGGTGCAAACCTGCTCGCGGGGTATAAGCGCGCGGCGAATATTTTGAAGAAGGAGGGTTGGGCCGCTAGTGCTCCGGCGCAGGCCGGAGCCCTGAGTTCGAGCGACAACCCCAGTAACGCAGGGCTCCGGCCTTCGCCGGAGCACGGTGCCGCTGCAGAAAATGCGCTGCCCTACACCCCCGAACCCGCCGAAGTCGCGCTCATCGCGGCGCTCGACGTCGCGGAACCCGCCGCCACGGCCGCCGTTGTCGCAGAGGATTTCGAAGGCGCCATGGCCGCGCTCGCTTCACTCCGCGCGCCGATCGATGCTTTTTTTGAAACCGTGATCGTCAATGACCCCGATCCCGCCAAGCGCACCGCGCGGCTCGGCTTGCTGGCGCGCGTCCGGGGTGCAGTGCACGGTGTAGCTGATTTTTCGAAGATAGAAGGTTGATATGACCCAATATGTCTACCGCTTCGGCGGCGGTGTTTCGGATGGCCATGGGCTGAGCAAGGAACTGCTTGGCGGTAAGGGCGCGAATCTGGATGGGATGGCCTCGATCGGCCTGCCCGTGCCCCCCGGCTTCACGATCAGCACCGAAATGTGCACGCGCTATTATGAAGAGGGCCAGGCCTTCCCCGACAGCCTGCGCGCTGAAGTCGCCACTGGCCTTGCGCATATTGAAGGCATCACGGGCAAATCCTTCGGCGATCCTGCCAATCCGCTGCTCGTGTCGGTGCGCTCGGGCGCGCGCGTGTCGATGCCGGGAATGATGGATACCGTGCTCAGCCTGGGGCTGAACGACGCGACCGTCGCCGGGCTCGCCACCACCAGCGGCGATGCGCGCTTTGCCTGGGACAGCTATCGCCGCTTCATCCAGATGTATTCAGATGTCGTGCTTGAGCTCGATCATGACGGGTTCGAGGAAGCGCTGGAGGTTGCCAAGGAAGATAATGGCTATTTCCTCGATACCGACATGTCCGCTGAGGATTGGCAGGCGCTGGTCGCCGAGTATAAAAAGATCGTCGAGCGGCTCTGGGGCAAGCCCTTCCCGCAGGACGTGCATGACCAGCTTTGGGGCGCGATTGGCGCAGTGTTCGGCTCATGGCAGTCGGAACGCGCCAAGGTCTATCGTCGGCTCAACAGCATCCCACATCACTGGGGCACTGCCGTTAATGTGCAGGCGATGGTGTTCGGCAATATGGGCGAAACATCGGCGACGGGCGTGGCCTTCACGCGCGATCCCGCCAAGGGCGACCGCGCTTATTACGGCGAATTCCTGATCAATGCGCAGGGCGAGGACGTCGTCGCGGGCATCCGCACGCCGCAATATCTGACGCGCGCCGCGCGTGAGGCCGCCGGGGCCAAGCCGCTCAGCATGGAAGAGGCAATGCCCGAAACCTATGCCGAACTGGCCGAGGTTTTTGACCTGCTCGAGGTGCATTACCGCGACATGCAGGACATTGAATTCACCGTCGAACGCGGCAAGCTCTGGATGCTGCAAACGCGCTCGGGCAAGCGCACTGCGTCTGCCGCGCTCAAGATCGCGGTCGATATGGCCAATGAAGGGCTGATCACTGAGGAGGAAGCAGTCGCACGCGTCGATCCGGCCGCGCTCGATCAATTGCTCCACCCGACGCTTGATCCAAAGGCCGTGCGCGACGTGTTGACGCGCGGGCTCCCGGCATCGCCGGGCGCCGCTTCTGGCGCGGCAGTGTTCGATAGCGAAACCGCGCAGAACCGGGCCGAGCTTGGCGAATCGGTGATCCTGGTGCGCACCGAAACCAGCCCCGAAGACATTCACGGCATGCATGCGGCCAAGGGCATCTTGACCGCACGCGGCGGCATGACCAGCCACGCCGCCGTGGTCGCGCGCGGCATGGGGCGGCCCTGCGTATCGGGGGCGGGCACCGTCTCAATCGATGCGAAGGCGCGGATGATGCGCGTCGCCGGGCGCGAAGTGAAGGAAGGCGACATCATCACGATTGATGGCGCATCGGGCGAAGTGATGCTGGGCGAAGTGCCGACCGTGCAGCCGGTGTTGGCTGGCGATTTCGGCGTGCTGATGGGCTGGGCCGACAAGGTCCGCCGCCTGCGCGTTCGCGCCAATGCCGAAACCCCGCTCGATTGCCGCACCGCGCGCGATTTCGGCGCAGAAGGTATCGGCCTGTGCCGCACCGAACATATGTTCTTCGATGCCAAGCGGATCACGTTAGTCCGCCAGATGATCCTCGCCGACAGCGAGGCGGGCCGCCGCGCCGCACTCGACAAGTTGCTGCCCGAACAGCGCGGCGATTTTACCCAGATTTTTGAAGTGATGGCCGGGCTGCCCGTGACGATCCGGCTGCTCGATCCGCCGCTCCACGAATTTCTGCCGCATGAGGAAAGCGAATTCGCTGATGTGGCGGAAGCAACCGGCATCGGCATCGAAGCGCTGCGTCGCCGGGCTGGGGAATTGCATGAATTCAACCCGATGCTCGGCCATCGCGGCTGTCGGTTGGGCGTGACCTATCCCGAAATCTACGAGATGCAGGCGCGCGCGATTTTCGAAGCGGCGATCGATGTCGCTGACAAGACCGGCGCTGCGCCTATCCCGGAAGTGATGATCCCGCTGGTCGGCACCCGCAAGGAACTCGAACTGATGAAGGCGGTGGTCGATGCGCAGGCGGTGGCGGTGTTCGCCGAAAAGGGCCGCACGCTTGATTATCTGGTCGGCACGATGATCGAATTGCCGCGCGCCGCGCTCAAGGCGGCGGAGATTGCTGAAGTCGGCGAATTCTTCTCGTTCGGCACCAATGATCTCACCCAGACGACGCTTGGCGTCAGCCGCGACGATGCGGGGCGTTTCCTGACGACCTATGTCGACAAGGGGATTTACGCGACTGATCCGTTTGTCAGCCTTGATGTCGAAGGGGTCGGCGAACTGATCGAGATCGCCGTGGAACGGGGTCGCAAAACCCGGCCTGATATCAAGCTCGGGATCTGCGGCGAACATGGCGGTGATCCCGCCAGCATCGCCTTTTGCGAGACGACCGGGCTCGATTATGTCTCCGCCTCGCCCTACCGCGTTCCCATCGCAAGACTCGCCGCCGCACAAGCCGCATTGAAAAACCGGCGATAATCGGCAACCAGTCATCCAATTGGGATGAGGATGGTTGAATGAAAAGCTGGGCACGCCTGCTGATTGGCGGCGTAGCGGGAGTCTTGATCGGAGGGGCGGCGGCGATTGGCAGCGTCCGGGCCGGATCGCTTGGCGCGCAAAATGCCATCGGCCCCTGGATGACGGGCAAAGATTTCGGGACGGCATCGGCCAGCGGTTATACCCGCGCGGTGGTTGCGCTGCGTGGCTTGCTGGCGCTGCCGGCCACCGAAGCGCGCTATTATACCGCCGCAACCGATGATGCCGGTCGGCAGCTTGATGGCGCGTGCCGCTATCGGATCACTGGCGGTGCGCTGCCGGCGAAATGGTGGAGCCTGACCTTCTACGATCCGGCCGGTTATCTGGTGCCGAACGCCGCCGACATTTATTCAGTCGGCAGCGCGAGCCTGCCGCCCGCCGAGGCATCACGCTGGACCATCATTGTTGCCCCTGGTCAGCAGCCGGGCCGCTGGTTGCCGACCGGTGGGGCAGGGGCGTTTCAACTCACGCTCCGCGCTTATCTGCCCGCTGATGGCGGCAAGGGCGATTTCACGCGCAGCCAATTGCCGCAGATCGTGCGGGAGGCCTGCGCGTGATCCGGCATTGGCTTGCGCCCCTCCTGCTGGGCATTTTTTGCGGCCTATTGGCCTGGCATGCGACGCTGGCCGTGATCCCGCGTGCGCTGATGGCGCTAGCGGTGCGCCGGGTCGCGACGGCGGGGGGCATCAACAAGATGACGCACGCGCCGATCGTCACCGCCAAATCGCGCGCGATTGTGCGGCCCAGCCCTGATCTGCTCTATTCCAGCTGCCCTTATGACATCGGCGTCGGCCCGGTGCTCATCGATGTGATGCCGGTCGCCGCCCCCTATTGGTCGCTGTCGGTGTTCGATGATCTCACCAATGTGGCGTTTGTCCGCAACAATAGCCAAACCGCCAATGCGCCGGTGCATGTCGCGCTCGTTCGCGCAGGCCAGCAAGCCCCGGCGGGCTATCAGGCGGTGATGCCACACGGCACGCGCGGGGTGGCGCTGATCCGTATCCTGATCGATCGCAATGCCCCCATCGACGCGATCGATGCGGCACGCCGCCAATCACGGTGCCGCGTTTCGAATTAGGGCAACGTACTGAAATATGATCCGTTTGTCCTGAGTAGCCATTGAGCTTGTCGAAATGGCGTATCGAAGGACGGCGTGTGGGGCAGGTCCTTCGATAAGTAGCAGGTGAAACATGCCCCCGGCATGTTTCAGGATCGTCTGGGAGACGATCCGACCTGCTACTCCTCGACAAGCTCAGCCCCTACTCAGGACAAACGGGGTTGCGATTCAAACCTCAAGCGCGATGCACTAGGCGTGTTCGGCTGTCGCCATTTCGGGTTCAGCGTCACCATCTTCGCCTGACCCGATCAAGGCGGCCTGCAAACGCCACTGATCATTGGCGATTTGGCCGGGCTTCATCGCGAGGTGAATTTCGATCGATTTCTCATCCTCGGCGCTCAGCTTTTCGATGTCTTCGATTCTGCGGATCCCAAGCGAGGCAAGCCCGGCGGCAAGCACGGGGTCAATCCCCTTAATCCGGGTCAGCTCGGCGGTTTCGGCGTCGATCGTGACGGGCTCGTCCTGCTCTTCCTCGGGCACAGGATCAGCGGCCACCTGCTCGGCGACGTCATGCGCCGGGCTATCGGCGGCACCGTCGACCAGAACCGCTGCAAGCGCCTCGGGCGCTGGCGCGCTCGTCACATCGGCTGTGTGGGTTGTCTCGCCATGGGGCAGATTTTCAGGGCCGCTTGCCATCGCGCTGGCCAGCGGTGCAGCAATTGCTGCGGCAATGGGCAGCGCCATGGGGGCGGGCTCTTCCGCCGAGTCCGTGGCAATCGGCTGCGGTGTTGGCGCAGCTTCGGGCTCGACCGTTGCGGTTGAGACCGGTGCCTCTGGTTCGGGTTCAGCGGGACGTTCCAGCGCAGGTTCGGCCGCCATCGGTGCCGTGTCGGCGATCCGCTCGGGCACGGGGGTTGGGGGTAGCACTGGCGTGCGGGCTTGCTCGGTCAATGTGGTGACATCGTTACGCAAGCGGACAATTTCTTGAGAAAGAACGTTTTTCTGCGTCTCAAGTTCGGCGATGCGCTGGGTCTTTTCGATATTCAGTCGATCGGTTTCGTCGCGATACTGCGCGTAAAATCGCCGCTCATCATTGAAGCGCCGCCGCCATTTGCCTTCAAAGGTCGATGCGAAATAGCCCAGCGCCCAGGCCACCACGAGCAACGCGGCCAGGACAGCAATCTGGGCTGGCGAATTGGGCAATTGGGGCAGCATGGCTTGGCCTCACGACATGGATTGTCGCTTCCCAGTTTGCCCTTTCACTTCCCCGCAAGCAAGCGCTCAGCGCCGATCAGATACCGCCCGAAAAGGCATCCGAGATCGAACACGCCGCTGGCCCCAGAATGACGACGAAAAGCGTCGGCAGGATGAAGAGAATCAGCGGAATCGTCATAATCGCGGGCAGACGGGCTGCCTTTTCCTCGGCGCGCATCATCCGTTCGTTGCGAAACTCCGCCGACAGCACGCGCAGCGCAGAAGCGAGCGGGGTGCCGTATTTCTCGGTCTGCACCATGGTCGTGACCACGCCCTTCAGCGCATCGAGCTTGACCCGCAAAGCGAGGTTTTCAAAGGCCTGCCGACGTTCCGACAGAAAGCCCAGTTCGATTGCTGTTAGCGTGAACTCATCGCCCAGCTCTGGATAGGCGCGGCCAAGTTCGCGCGCCACGCGGTTGAACGCCGCATCCACTGTCAGGCCGGCTTCGGCGCAAATCACCAGCAGATCGAGCGCATCGGGTAATCCCTTGCGGATCGCATCCGATCGCTTGGTGATCTTGTTGTTCAGATAAAGATCGGGTGCCTTGTAGGAGAGGATAAAGCTGCCCGCGACGAGGCCATAGGCCTTGAGCGGCGACCAATCGGCAAACATCTCTGTCCCATAAACCAAATAGAGCATCGTACCGCCCAATACGACCGGCATCACCATGCGCGCGAAGATGACCGCGACGGCATATTCTTTTGATCGGATACCGGCCTGCATCAGTTTGATCTGTGCGGTCTTGACCTGGCTGTCTTGCAGCACCTGCAGCGACTGAAGAAAATTGCGCATGCGATCGGTCGTGCGGTTCTGCCGAACCAGCTTGGCACGGCGTTTCGCGGTCGAAGCGGTAATGCCCGCTTTCAACTGCTCACGGCGATCGTTGAGCGCCTTGACCCGCTTCGTCATCGGATCGTTGACCGTCATCACCGCATAGATCGCGACGAGCACCATGAAGGCGCAGACGCCAGCGAGCAGCGTCGCGACGCTGGTCACATCGACCCCGAGGATCGTTGGTCCGGCAGAGGCACCCTGGAATTGCACGCGCAGTTTTTCCCGTCGCTAGATTTCGAAATTGACCATTTTGGCCATGATGAACGCCCCGATCCCCATCCACAGCAGGCCACCGCCGCCAGCGACCATCAGCCGCGGGTCGACGAAGAAATTCTGCATATAGCTGCTGTTGATCATCCAGATCATGCTGAACACGATGAACGGCAGCGACCCGACGATATAGGCCGATGCCTTGGATTCGGACGACATCGCCTTGATCTTCAGCTTCATCTGCCCGCGCATGCGTAGCACGGTCGCCAGATTGGCAAGCGTTTCAGCAAGGTTGCCACCCGTCTCGCGCTGAATCGCGATTGTGATCACGAAGAATTGAAATTCCGGCGTGCCCAGCCTGTCAGCGGTTTCCTGCAGCGCCACGTCCATGGTCCTGCCGATCTTCATCTTGTCCGTGATCGATCGGAATTCCACGCCAACCGGGCCATCCACTTCGGCGCCGACGACAGCCATGGTCTCACCGATGGGCAACCCGGATCGCAAGCCACGCACCAGCAGCTCGATCGCGTCGGGGAATTTGGCGGTAAACTTGGCGATGCGCCGCTTGATGAAAAAGCCCACCACCATATGGGGCAAGCCCGCGCCGATGATGATGCCAACCAGCAAGGCCAACAGGACCGGTACGCCGCGTAGCGCCAGCAATGCTGTAACGACGACGATGATGCTAATCGTCGCCGTGCCATATTGGCCGACGGTCCAGGTCTTGCCCGTCATCATCAACCGCTTCTTGAGCAGCGCCGGATTGGGCAGGAAGCGCATTGCTGCTGCATCCATCCGGGTTGAACGATGCTGAGTAATCCGGCGCAGGTGCGCCTCTGCTACCGCGCCGCTTGCGCCATTGTGACGATTGGTAAGCGTGCGTAGCCGCCTTACTTTGGCGCGTTCGGGCGATGGCCCGGCAAAGGCGATCACGATCAACCCCAGCACGACCAGCGCGCCGAAGCACAGCAGCATGAAGGGGAGCAAATTCATTCAACGCGCCTTTTCATTCACCGTTCGCCCACGGGCAATCATTCATGATTTCGTCTTTGCCGCCCGTTTCGTGATCAGACCGCGCAGCGTACCAAATTTGCCCATCAGCGAGCTTTGACCAGATCCGGATTTAGCCGCTTTGCCGGGCTTGCCGCTGTTCTGGTCATGTGACCCATCGGCGACGACCAACAATTTGGTCGCCAGTTCATGCAGCGGCGCGATTGCCTTTGATCCCTTGCCGGTTTCAGCAATTGCCTTGCCCAGCTTGGCCGCCTGCGCCGCCGTTTTCTGGTCAAAGCCGATCGCGAAATCGATCTTGCGTTCAATCGACCCTTCAAAATCCTTGCGGGAAATTTCGAGCTGGCCACCAACATGAACCTTGTTGGCGACAACGAAGACATGCGTTTGCGGGGCATTGGACTTTAGCCACGACAAGATGCGGATCGAATCGCGCGCCGCCGCCAGCGTCAATTCAGTGACGACGACCGCTAACTGCACATCGCTGATCAAATGCGGATGGTTGACGAGCATGGCGCGCGGCAAATCCGTGATCGTGCATTCGAACGCTGCACGCATTTCTTCCTGCAGCTGATAAAAGGCCGATCCATCGCTGATCACGGGCGAATTGATCGGGGCCTCGGCGGACAGGATCGACAGTCTTTCGCTCGATTTCACCATCGCGCGTTCGATGAAAAGGCCATCGATGCGGCTGGGATTCTCAATCGCATCGGTTAGGCCGCGACCGGGTTCCAGATCTAGCGCCAGGGCGCCGGTGCCGAAATGAACGTCCAGGTCGAGCAAAGCCGTTGTCCGGCCCATTTTTTCGCTGATCAACCAGGCAAGCGAGGTCGCGACCGAGGACGCGCCGACGCCGCCGCGCGTGCCGATCACTGCTGCCGAACAATGCGGCCGTTCAGCCGACATATCGACGGCCTTTGGCGCGTTGAGGAGCGCCTGCGCGGTTGCAAAGGCATCGCGCAGCATATCTGGATTGAACGGCTTGAGCAGGTAATCCTGAATGCCGCTTGCGACGAGGTCACGATAGAGGCGGACATCGTTGACCTGCCCGGCGGCGATAACCACCGTGCCGGGTTCGCAAACTTCCGCCAGCGCGTTGATATCGTTCAGCGGATCGCCGCTTTCCGATAGATCAACGAACAGGATGTGGGGGCTGGCCGACACCGACAGGGTCTGGACGGCATTACGCAAGCCACCCTTATTGACCTTTTCGGGTGCCCAGCCGAGTTCCACGGCGATCGGTCGCAGCGATTCAGCGGTCGTCTCATCGCAAACAAAGGCAACAAAGGGTTCACGCGTGCCAAGGCGGCCCGGATTGAAGGGGGCGTTCATCAGCCTTCACCCCCGCCGCTCGACGATGCGCCGCCGCTGCCACCCGCGCTGGCGCCGCCAGCAGCGCCGCTGGTTGTACTGGTACCACCCGATCCGGTGCCGGACCGGAGCGCCCTGATCGCGCGCGACCCGGTCGCGGGATCAGAGGTCGCGCCACCAGGCTGGCCACGCACAAGGTCTTCTGGTTGGGCGACCATCGACGCCAGATTGGAATTGATCGCGCAACCATGATTGGAGGAGGTATGAGCGTTGAAGTTGAACGTCCCCGCATCGTGATTGTCCGGGCAGCTCGGCACAGATGCCGTTGTCCGGGTGAGGATGATGCGGATCGCGCCAGGGCCGGGCGGCGTCGCTGAAATCGGCACCGCATCGGCCAGGAACAGGCCGTAACGCCCGATCACTGCGGCAATATCGGCGCGTGCCATGCTGTTGATTCCGGCCGGATCATCAAGCGCGATCTTGTCGCCATAGCCAAGCCGCAGCGTGCCCAGCCAGCCCGATAGCCGCTGGAGTTCGCCTGCGGATGGGCGGCCATAATCGGTGGTCATATCAAAAACATAATCGGTGCGGGTGACAACCGGCTGGTGAACCGATTCCAGGCCGCGATTGTCCTGCATCGACCCAGCGCATCCGGCCATCAACAGGGCCGGAGCAGCCAGCACGATAATCGAGAGACGGTGGAACATGATCTTCTCCCTGCGGCGATACGCGGTCATTTGAGGCTGAACCCTGGGGCGGCACTGCTGCCGGCCTTGCGCGGGTTGGGGACGATGACCTTGGCGTCCTCGCGAATGGGTTGGGTGGGGCTGGGGCCGAGCGGCAATGGGCTGACCGCGCCAATGGCGGGTTGGCTCGATGCCGGCGCGACGCTGGGCTTGGGCCGATCTTCGGTCTCCGAGCCGCGCGACAGCGAGCCCATAAACACCCGATCAAGGTCGCTGGGTGACTTATAGCCGTCGGTCGGCAGCACAATCTCATTCGCGTTGACTGGCTTCACCAGATACGGGGTGATCACGATTACCAGCTCGGTTTCGTCACGCTGGAATGAGTTAGAGCGGAACAGCGCGCCGAGCACCGGCACATCGCCAATCCCGGGCGCCTGCGAGATTGAGTTGTTGTGGTTGTTCTGCAGCAGCCCACCGATCATCAGGCTCTGGCCCGAGCCGAGCTCGACCGTCGTCTCTGCCCGCCGGGTTGTGAGCGCGGGGATGGTGGTGCCATTGATCTGAACCGCGCCAGCCGAAGTCAGCTGCGATACTTCCGGGCGGACGCGCAGCGAGATGCGGCCGTCTGATAGCACGGTTGGGGTATAGACCAGGCTGATGCCATATTGCTTATACTCGACTGAGACAGCGCCCAAGCCCTGGCTGATCGGGATCGGAATTTCACCACCCGCCAGGAATGTCCCCGTTTCGCCCGAAAGCGCGGTGAGGTTTGGATTGGCGAGCGTCGAGACCAGTCCTTTGCGTTCACCCAGATCGAGTGAGGCGAGCAGATCCGCGCCAAAATAGCGCCCGGCAAGGCCCAATGCGGTGCCAAAAGCGGGGCTGTTCGGGAATTGGAACAAGGTAGCGCCGGGCGTCAGACCATTTTGATCGACCGTCGTCGTTGGCGTGGTGTCACCCGGAACGGTCGAAATCCCCCCCTGGCGGCCCTGCGCAATGTTGAACAACGGATTGCCGCTAGCGCGGTTCTGGATGTTGACGCCGATATTCTTGATGAAAGAGCGGCTGACCTCAGCAAATTTTACCTGCAAATTCACTTGCAGTGGCGTCGCCGTTTTCAGACGGACCAGCACCTTGGTTGCATCGCCGACATAGGCCTGCACCAGCCGCTCGGCTTCGGCAGCATCGTCTGGCTGCAGCACCGTGCCGGTCAGCAGGATCAGGCCGTTCATCGGCGTTGCAACGATATGGGCATCGGGCATCGCCAGGGACAGCATTTGGCCGACCGAATCGATATTGGCTCCAACCCGGACACTGGCGGCATAGACGACCGCGCCGCCCTTGCTGGTGGCATAAATCGTGGTTTCCCCGGCGCCCTTACCGAAGACATAGAGCTGGGTGGGCGAACGCACCTGAACATCGGCAATCTTGTCGTCGGCGACGAACAGATCAGTCATTGGCCGGGCCAGATTGATCAGCCTGCCGCGACCGATCGCGACATCGACGGTCGTCGTCGGCGATGCGGCCACGGTCTGCGCGTCGGTTGGCGCGGTACTGCAGATCGCGCTGGCGGCGACCGCAGCCACGATTGGCCATCCGATCAGTTTTGCTGAACTACGCATCCTATTTCTTCCCTCCGACCGAAACGTCGGTCACAGCATTGCCGCGTGCGATGCGGACGATTGGGCCAGTTGCGGCACCGCCCGGAAAGGCAACGCCATTCGGGCCCGTTGTTTCGCTAGCAGGCTTGCCGGGCACCGTGCTGCGCTGGAAGCGCGAGACATCGGCGCCAGTGGCAAAGGTGGAGGCACCTGCTGTGGGACGTGAGGCGATCTTCATGATCATCGCCTTTTCGGCGTTGGGATCATTGCCATCGGGAACCGAGACCGAGCCCGACGCAATCGCTTCTTCGAGTTCGGCGTTATTGTCGGCGATCGAGCGCAGCGCGACCGAGAGCGAGCCGAGCGTTTGGGCGACCGTCAACTGTTCGGCGAGCTTCGGGGTCGCCTCGACCGTGATGCTGGAAAAAGTGCGCACAACGGTCTTGCCGTCTTCGCCCACCGTATTGTCGGTGCGCTGATCGGTCGCCAGCACGCGCAAATTGCGCAGCACGGTTTCCGATACTTTTAGCGGCGGGCCATCGCCGCCACCGGCGACCGTCTGGGTGAGCATCAAATCGATCCGGTCGCCGGGAAAGACAAAGCCGGCAACGGCGGCATTGGCCTGGACCGGCACGGTAACGGCGCGCATGCCGGGTCCGAGTGCGGCGGCCAGAAAGCCACGATCGCCCGGCTTGACCAGTGCACCCTGGGTAACGGGCTGGCCGGCCGTGATCGCGTTGCGGACCACGGTGCCTTGCAGCGATTTCAGATCGGTTTGCTTTTTCAGGAAATAGGCGTTGTCGACCAGTTCTTTGGGCCAGGGCTGAAATTTCAGCGCGGTTGCGTCCAGGATCGTGCCAACCGGCAATGCGCGGGTCGCGACCAATACCTCAGGGCCATCGATTTGCTGGACGGGTTGGACGACGGCTGCGCCCGCGACGGGCGTGCTCGATCCGGCGATCAGGCTGCGCGCCATGAATGCCGTCAACGCCGCCACGATCAGCGCGCTCACCAAAAGTATGATCTTCTTACCATCCATGACACATTCGGCCTTTTCGGACGCGGATCGGTTGATCCGTCGTTAAGCATTCACGTAAATTGGTTAAAAACTGGTTCCTGAACCGCCAAAAGCCCGGCGATTGCGATCGCCACGCCATAAGGAATCTCAATCGGTGCCTTGTCCTGCCGTCGCCAGCGATCGATCATCATCACCAGCGTCAGCCCGCCGCCGATCAGCGACATCATGATCAGCAGCCAGATCATCGGCTGGACCGGGAACCATAACGCCAGCGCGCCGATCAGTTTGACGTCGCCACCACCCATCTGGCCAAGTGCAAAGGCGCCCACAAAAAAGCCAAAGATAACAGCAGCAAAGCCGATCTGGATCGCGATATCGGGCCAAATCGACATGCCATTGGCCACCCACCACGGCACCGCGAGCACGACGAGCAACGCATTTTTCCAATTGGCGATTGTGCGCAGCCGCACGTCCTCTATCCCTGCCGAAACAAGGATCAGCGCGAGGAGCGCTGGCATCAAAGCAACGAGATAGTCCCAGTTCATCAAGCTTATCCCTAGACGGAACGGCTTTCTAAAAAGTAACCAACGCCATGGCCTCTCCACTTCTTTATCGTCGCGCGATTCCTGCCGCGGCCCGCATCACCCATTGGACAGCCAGCGATGGCTGGGCGCTGCGGCGGTTCGATTGGCCAGCGGAGGGCTCCCCGCGCGGCAGCATCCTGTTCCAGGGTGGGCGCGGTGATATCTTTGAAAAATATCTGGAGTTATTCGCGCATTGGCATGGCCAGGGATGGGGGGTTACCTGGTTTGACTGGCGCGGTCAGGCCGGATCGGGGCGGCTGACGCCCAACCCCCAGGTTGGCGATATCGATAATTTTTCAACCTATATTCATGATTTTAAAGAATTTTTTGATGCCTGGTCGGCACAGGCGGCGGGGCCGCAAATTGTGATGGGCCATTCAATGGGCGGGCATTTGGTGCTGCGTGCGGCAGTGGAGGGGGTGGTGAAGCCCGATGCTTTGGTGCTGGTTGCGCCGATGCTGGGGCTGAAGACCGGCTTTGGGGCCGCCCTTGGCGAGCGCGTTGCCCGGCTGATCGGCGGCATCGGCAACGCCATGCGCCCGGCGTGGAAGGGCAATGAAAAGCCCGGTGCGCTCGATACCCGCCAATCGCTGCTGACGCATGACGCTGAACGCTATGCCGATGAAATCTGGTGGCAGGAAACCAAGCCGGAGATCGTCACCGGACCACCGAGCTGGCGCTGGGTGATCGAGGCTTTTGCCTCCACCCGCCAGCTTCGGAATGAGTCGCGGCTAAAGGCGATGCGCATTCCAACGCTGATGCTGGTGCCCACGGCGGATGAGCTGGTTGATGCCAAGGCCGCGATCGCCCTGGCCCCAAAGCTGCATGATTGCCGTTTACTGCGGTTCGGCAAGGAAGCAGCGCATGAGGTGCTGCGCGAAGTCGATAGCGTCCGCAATCGGGCGATCGGGGAAATCGATATCTTCCTGGCCTCGCGCGCGCAGCAGGGTTGATCGGATGACATCACCCCATGGCCGCGTTGATATCGCGATCATTGGTGCCGGCATTGCCGGGGCCAGCCTTGCCGCTGAACTCGCGCCGCACGCCCGCGTGCTGTTGATTGAGGCAGAGGACATGCCCGGCTATCATTCGACCGGGCGCTCGGCTGCATTCTGGCATGAAACGCTGGGCGGGCCGCATGTCCAGCCGCTGACTCGCGCTTCTTACGACGCGCTCGACCGCGGCGGCTTTTTGAAGCCGCGCGCGTCATTGGAGGTGGCCGAACTGGATGCTTTGCCGCTGCTCGACAAAATGGCAGCCGATTTCGCGGGCACCGGGGTCGGCCTCAAGCGGCTTGATCATGACGGGGTGCGCCACTGGGTGCCGCGCGCGCGGCCGATACTGGTTGCCGGGCTGCTCGAATCAACTGGCGCGGATATCGATGTTGGTGGCCTTCATGGCAGCGTTCAGGCAGCGTTTCGACGGGCAGGCGGTGAATTGATCACGTCGCGCCGGATTGATGCGATTGAACGGTCTGGCAGCGATTGGGTGCTTCGCGCCGGGGATTGGTCGGTTGCCGCCGGCATCATCGTCAATGCGGCCGGGGCCTGGGCCGATGGGGTTGCGCTGATGGCCGGCGCGCACCCCATTGGCATTCAGCCCAAGCGCAGGACGATCGTTCAGGTCAGGGTTTCGACTGATGATGTGCCGGAAACCCTGCCGCTGGTGGTCGATATTGCCGGTAGCTATTATTTCCGGCCAGAGGGGGCCAATCGGCTATGGCTCTGTCCGCATGATGAAACACCGGTTGAGCCCGGTGATGCGGCGCCCGAGGAGATCGACGTAGCCATCGCGATCGATCGGTTTGAGACGGTGACGGACTGGAAGGTCGTTGCGGTTGAGCGCAAATGGGCCGGCCTGCGGAGCTTCGCGCCCGATCGCCTGCCGGTGTTTGGCTTTGATCCCAAGACACCGGGCTTTTTCTGGTTTGCCGGCCAGGGGGGCATTGGCATCCAAACCGCACCCGCCGCCGCCTTGCTGGGCGCGGCGCTTATTCTTGGTCAGGCCGGGCCGGCGGGCATCGATGCGGATCGGTACACGCCAGCCCGGTTTGGCTGATCAATCTTCCTCGACGACTTCGGCGTCGGCAGAGCCCTTCACATTTTCGATGCATTTAAGCGCACCGGCCTTCGCCGAATAGCCCTCGCTCGACGTTGCCAGGATGTTGCCATTCTGGTGCTTCAGCCGCCAGCGCCACTCACCGGCCTTATCCTTGTAAAGCGTAAAGGTCATCGATTCGGCTCCTCTTGCTAATCGGTCCCGATATGGTTGCGCGTTGCTGCGCGCGGATCAAGCCAGAGTTGGCATTGGGGAGGGAAGTGGATTAGCTTTTGCACGATGGCGGGGCGATCCTATCTCGGCAGCATTGGGGGCGGGCTGCGTTGGGGCGCAACGCGGATCGGTCAACGCCTGCGCCCACGCATGCCGCTGCGGCTGCGGCTAACCCATCAAACACACAGTATTTTTGGGGTGGAAGGCGCTGACCGACGTCGGCAGATGTCCGTCGACAGCCCGCTGGATCTGGCCGTTTTTGATCCCCGGCACACCCAGAGCCGCGCTGACGTTGCCCGAATTTTTGACGCCATCGGGCTGGCACCCTTTCCAACCCAGCTATGGCGCTTTGTCGATTCAACGGATGACCCGCGCCAGGGTGCCGATGATTTCCTGCGCGCAATCGGCATCAGCCCAGCGCGGGTGCAGGCGGGCGATGAGGCGGAAGTCGACCGGGCCAATGAAGTGCTCGAATTGCTGTTCGGGATCGACACGGTCTTTGATCGCGTCGCGCCCAAGGTAGCGGCGGCGCTGGAAGCACGGCTTTGCTCCGGCGATTATGCAGCGGTTCGCGAAGCCGCTGGCGCTGCGGACACGTTTGAACGCATCGCGCGGCTGGGCCGGCGGTGGCCGAAATCGGACCGGATCGCCGTGCTCGATGCGTTTTTAGAGGAAGTGGAAGCCGGGCTTGCCAATCCACTGGCCATCCGCGCCACCGATGTCGCGCTGGCCGAACGGATCGGCGACCGGCTCAGCCGTCAGATGATGGCTTTTGATGCAGCGATGCAGGCCACCTGGGCGCTGCATTATTCGCTTGCGAAGCGCTGGCCGCCGCATTGGGGCGCGACCGAGGCATGGATCAGATCGTCGGCGCTGGCGCGGGCTAAATCACTGGAAAAAGTCCTGCGTCGCGATCGGCGGTTGCGCCCGCGCGATGTCGACATGACGATTCGGCGCCTGGAAAGCGCCAATGCCCGGCTCGAACGACTGACCGCGCGGATCAATCGCCGCAGCGTCCGGAACGGTCCGGATGCAGCCCAAATTCGGCGCAAGCCTGCTTTGACCGAACTTGACCAGGCGTTTGCGTTTTTCGAAATGGATCGCGCATCGCGGCTTGATCGACGCGCGCTGCGTCAGCGTTTCCGGGCGCTGGCGCGGAAGCTGCATCCCGATCAGGCTGAACCGGACGCGGAATCACAACAAGCGGCCCATGCCCGGTTCGTGACGCTCAACCGCCATTATGATCTGCTCAAGCTGCAGTTATAGCCGCCACTAGAGCAACGTGCTTGAAGTTTGAATCACCCCCCGTTTGTCCTGAGTAGGGGCTGAGCTTGTCGAAGACCTGTATCGAAGGACCTGCCCCAAGCGCCGTCCTTCGATATGCCATTTCGACAAGCTCAATGGCTACTCAGGACAAACGGATGATATTTTCAGCACGATGCTCTGGTCCGATCAGGCAGAACGCGCGCGCGCCGCCGTTCCTGCCGCAATGGCAGCGGCGCTGGCCAGCGCATCGGCACGCTCATTTTCCGGGTGGCCGGCATGGCCCTTCACCCATTGCCAGGTGATCCGGTGCGGCTTGGCGGCGTCGAGCAGTGCTTGCCAGATATCAGCGTTTTTGACCGGCTTCTTGTCGGCGGTCTTCCAGCCATTGCGCTGCCAGCCTTTGATCCATTTGGTCAGGCCATCCATCACATAGCGGCTGTCGGTATAGAGCGTCACCGCGCATGGGCGCTTCAGCGCATTCAAGGATTCGACCACCGCCATCATTTCCATGCGGTTGTTGGTGGTCAGCGGCTCGCCGCCGGAAATCTCGCGCTCCTTGTCGCCCATCCGCAGCACCGCGCCCCAGCCGCCAGGGCCAGGATTACCCTTGCACGCGCCATCAGTGAAAATTTCGACTTTGGGGAGTTCTTTTGCCAGGTCATTCATTGAAACAACGTCTCGCCGTGCGTGCGGTAAAAGTCGAGCCGGCGCAGATAGGCAAGCGGATCCTTGCGCGTCACCAGTGCGCCGGGCGGGGTGTTGAGCCAGTCCCAGGCGCGGGTCAGCAGGAAGCGAATACAGGCGCCCTGTGCAAGCACCGGCAGCGCCGTGCGTTCTGTCACGCTGAGCGGGAAGGTGGCATCATACCCCTCAACCAATGCCGCGCCGATCGCAGCACCGGCGGGCGCGCCACCTGCATCAAATGCCCAGGCACTATGCGTGACCGCGAGGTCCCAGGCGCGGATTTCGGTGCAGGCGAAATAAAAGTCGATCAGCCCGCTGACCTTGTCACCCAGCATCAGCACATTGTCGGGGAACAGATCGCCATGGATTGTCGCGCGCGGCAGGTCGGCGGGCCAGCGCGCGAGCACATCGCCGAGCGCGCCGTCTACGGTGTCGTAAAGGCCGGGCTGGATTGTGTCGAGATCGCGTCCGCAACGGGCCAATAGCACAGGCCATTCATCCGGCCCCTGGGTGTTGCTGCGTTCCAACGTGAAATCGGCAAGCGCCCGATGCATCTGGCCAAGCGCTGCCCCCACGGCGCGCGCCTGCGCCGGGTTGGGGTGCGAGACTGATACGCCGGGCAGAAATTCGATCAGCGCGGCCGGGCGTCCGGCAAGGTCGTGGATGGTTTGGCCAATCCGGTCGGGCAGGGCCCGCGGCACATGGCAACCGCGCGCCGCGAGATGCCCGAGCATCGCGAAGAAATAGGGCAAGTCGCTTTCATGCACGCGCTTTTCATACAGCGTCAGGAAAAAGCGCCCCTTGGTCGTATCGACCATGTAATTGCTGTTCTCGACACCTTCGGCGATACCCTTGGCGGACACCAATTCGCCGAGATCGAAACGCGTCAGAAATTCGGCCAGCGCCTCTGCCGAGACGTGGGTGTAAACTGCCACCGTTCAGGCAGGCACTTCGAGGCCGCGGGGCAGCTTGAACGAGATTGTCTCGCGCGTGGTTTCTTCCTCGCGCTCGGTGATTGTATAGACTTCGGACAACCGCGAAACGAGCTCGCGCACCAGCACTTCTGGTGCCGACGCTCCAGCGGTGATGCCCAGCGTCTTCACGCCTTCCAGCCAGGCGAAATCAAGATCGGCAGCGCGCGGGATCAGCCGGGCAGGAATGCCATGGCGCTCGGCGACTTCAACCAAGCGCAGCGAGTTTGACGAATTGGTCGCGCCGATCACCAGCATCGCATCACATTGCTCGGCAATTGCCTTCACCGCTGCCTGGCGGTTTGACGTGGCGTAGCAGATATCCTCCCCACGCGGCGCCTTGATGCCGGGGAAGCGTTCGACCAGCTTGGCGACAATATCAGCCGTGTCGTCCACTGACAGCGTCGTCTGCGTCAAAAACGCCAGATTATTGGGATCAACCGGCTCGAAACTGGCTGCATCCTCGGCGGTTTCGATCAACGTCATCGCGCCTGGCGGCACCTGGCCAAAGGTACCGATCACCTCGGGGTGCCCGGCATGGCCGACAAAGATGATGTGGCGACCGGCTTCGAACGCCCGTTCGGTCTGACGATGGACCTTGGACACCAGCGGGCAGGTGGCGTCCAGATAGGCAAGGCCGCGATCCTCTGCCTCGACCGGCACCGATTTCGGCACGCCATGCGCGGAAAACACCACCGGCACGCCATCGGGCACTTCTTCCAGCTCTTCGACGAACACGGCACCCTTGGCGCGCAAAGTATCGACGACATATTTGTTATGGACGATTTCGTGCCGGACATAGACCGGCGCGCCATATTTTTCGATCGCCAGCTCAACGATGTGAATGGCCCGATCGACGCCGGCGCAAAATCCGCGCGGCGCGGCGATCAACAAGTCAAGCGGTGGTTTCAGCATAGCGTTCATACTGGGTTCTCTACGCGATTGCTTGCGTGCGCGAAAGCCGGTTCCTATGCTAGGCGCAGGCTTTGGGGTCGGCGCGGATGAAAGGCGGCGGCCCCCTTCTCGTTCAAAAGGTGCGTACGCCCGTGATAGCCCGTAAAACCGCTTTTTCCGTTGCCCTCGCCCTGGTTTTTTCAGGCTGTACCCAGACGGGCGAGATCGCCCTGGGCGGCATCACCGCGATCCGCACGGCGTGCCCGGCCGTTGCCGTGCCGGCCGCGACGGGCGACGTCACTTTGTTCAGCCCCGAATCGAGCCAGGATCAAAGCGCCCTTGATGTGACGGCGCTGATCACCAATGTGCGGTCGACCTGCACCGATGTGGGTGAAAATGTGCAAACAGTGGTGACGTTCGATGTCCGCGCGCGCCGCACCGATGCCGGGGCCGCACGCGATGTTGTGCTGCCCTATTTCATCACAGTCCTGCAGGGTGGCACCGCCGTGGTTGCCAAGCGCATTGGCCATGTTGATGTGCATTTTGATGCCGGGCAGGAACGGTCCAGCACGACCGGGCAGGCGACCGCCAATGTTGTTCGCTCTGCCGCAACCTTGCCGCCTGAAACGCGAAAATTGCTGGTCAAGATCCGCAAGGCCGGGGGCGAGGACGCTGCCGTCGATCCGCTGTCGCGCCCGGAGATCCGGCAGGCAGTGCAGCGTGCGACCTTTGAAGCGCTGGTCGGTTTCCAGCTGACCGATGCGCAGCTGAAGTATAACGCGACGCGGTGAAAATCCCCGTCCTGGCGCACACCGTGACCGACTGGTCGGCGGTACCGCGCACCGAACATCCGGGCGAAACCGGCACAGCGTGGTGGCAAACCTTTGCGGTCGGTGACCTGCGGGTGCGCATGGTGGAATATTCGCCGGGCTATCTTGCGGACCATTGGTGCGATCGCGGCCATGTGCTGCTGGTGCTTGAAGGCGCGATCGAAAACGAGTTGCGCGACGGCCGCAGCCAGACGTTGACGGCGGGCATGTCGTACCAGGTTTCCGACTTTGGCGACGCGGCACATCGATCGCGCAGCGCGGGCGGCGCAAAACTGTTCATCGTCGATTGACTCGGTTGCTGCGGCGCGTCAAAGCTGGGTTGTCGATGGCGGGCAACCGTCATGGGTAAGCGCGGGAGAGTGTGGGAATAAAACCCCACCGCCGAAGGAGCAACCGCCCCGGAATCTCTCAGGCAATCGGGACCGCGCTGACCTGACACGACACTCTGGAAAGCGGCTTCGCAAGCGTTTGCGGGGCCCACCGAAGGGGTAAGCCGGCACGCGCTACAAGGCGCGCGGCGAAAGCTCTCAGGTTCCGTGACAGAGGGGCGGCTGACCAGTACCGGGAATCCGGGCTTGGCATGCCGTAACCACCGTACGGAAGGCCTGTGATGAGCGACCAGATCGACTTTATCGATACGATCGAAATGCTGCCGCTCGATGCGTGGCACCGGGCGCGGGGCGCGCGGATGGTTGAATTCGCCGATTATTACATGCCGATCCAATATGAAGGGATCATGGCCGAACATCTTTGGACGCGCGAACATGCCGGCCTGTTCGATGTCAGCCATATGGGACAGCTCCAGTTGACGGGTGACGGGCTGGACGATGCGCTTGAGGCGCTGATCCCCGCCGATGTGAAGGGCCTGAAGCTTGGCGCACAGCGTTATTCGCTGCTGCTCGACGAGAATGGCGGCATCCTTGATGACCTGATGTTCGCGCGCTGGCCCGACAGCCTCTATCTGGTCGTCAACGGCGCGGTGAAATATGATGATATCGCGCATCTCCGCGAGAGCCTGCCCGACGCGGTAACGATCAATCATCTCGATGATCGCGCGCTGCTGGCGCTGCAGGGGCCAAAGGCGTTTGCGGTACTCAAGCGGCATACGACGGGCGAATGGCCGCTTGATGCGCTGGTCTTCATGTGCGGCGGCAATTTTCAGATCGCAGGCGTCAACGCCTGGATCAGCCGATCGGGCTATACCGGAGAGGACGGGTTTGAAATCTCGATCCCCGCCGATTCGGCGGAGATGATTGCTGACCTTTTCTGCGCCGAACCCGAAGTGAAGCCAATCGGCCTTGGCGCGCGCGATTCGCTGCGTCTGGAGGCGGGGTTGCCGCTCTATGGCCATGACCTGGACCCAGAAACGACACCGATCATGGCCGATCTCGGCTTTGCGCTGTCGAAACGGCGGCGCGAGGAAGCGAATTTTCCCGGTGCTGCGCGCATTCTTTCTGAGCGCGAGAACGGTCCGGCGCTCAAGCGCGTCGGGTTGCTCGTCGAAGGCAAACAGCCGGTGCGCGAAGGGGCTGCGGTGCTTGACGCGAGCGGCGCCGACGTCGGCAAGGTCACGTCGGGCGGCTTTGCGCCTAGCGTCGGCGCGCCGATCGCCATGGCTTATGTGCCGCTATCGATGGCGGCGCCCGGCACGAAGATCACGCTTGCCCAGCGCGGCAAGGTTCACACCGGCATCGTCACCGCGATGCCTTTCATCCCCCACCGTTATGTCCGTTAAAGGAGGCACCGCATGAGCCGCTATTTCACTGAAGATCATGAATGGGTCGAGCTTGATGGCGATATCGGCACCGTCGGCATCACCGACTATGCGCAGGAACAACTCGGCGACATCGTGTTCGTCGACGTGCCGGAAGAGGGCAAGGACCTGACCAAGGGCGACGAAGCCGCCGTGGTCGAATCGGTTAAGGCCGCCTCGGACGTCTATTCGCCGGTGTCGGGAACGGTGATCGAGGGCAACGCCGCGCTCGCCGATACGCCGGGTCTGGTGAATGAGGACCCCGAAGGCGATGGCTGGTTCTTCAAGCTGACGCTGAGCGACCCGAGCGAGGTCGAGGGCATGATGGACGAAGTCGCCTACGAAGCGTTCGTCGCCAAGCTCTGATCAATGCAGTCGCGCCCCAGCAACCCCGCCGGCGTGGCGCCCCCTGACGGGCAGTTTTCTCAGGCCTTTCTCGTCCCCGCGGGGACGGGATTGATGTTCATTTCAGGGCAAGTGCCACGCGCGGCTGACGGTACAACGGTGGGCGTCGGCGATATGCGGGCACAGGCCGAACAGGTTTTTGCCAATTTGGCGGCGATATTGGCGGCGCATGGCAGCAGTTTTGCCAAGGCGATCAAAGCCACGATCTTCGTCACTGACATGTCGCGCGCGGATCAGGTCACCGAAGCCCGCGCGCTTCATTATGGCCCGGCGGCGCCCGCCAGCACCTTTGTTGAAGTCACCCAACTGGGCGATCCTGCCTGGCTGCTGGAAGTCGAGCTAGTAGCGGAGATTTAGTCAATGCGTTACCTTCCCCTTACCGATGCGGATCGCCAAGCCATGCTGGCGACCATCGGTGCGGCGTCGATCGATGATCTGTTTGTCGACGTGCCCGAATCCGCTCGGCTCGACGGGCCGATCCACGACCTGCCGATGCACGCCAGCGAAATGGCGGTTGAGCGGCATATGTCGGCCCTTGCACGCAAGAATCTGGTCGCGGGGCAGGTGCCCTTCTTCCTTGGCTGCGGCGCCTATCGCCACCATGTGCCCGCCAGCGTCGATCACCTGATCCAGCGCGGCGAGTTCCTGACCGCCTATACCCCCTACCAGCCCGAAATCGCGCAGGGCACGCTGCAGATGCTGTTCGAGTTCCAGTCGCAGGTCGCGCGGCTGCTCGGCACCGATGTGGCGAATGCGTCAATGTATGACGGATCGACCGCGTGCTGGGAGGCGATCGGCATGGCGCGGCGCATCACCAAGCGCGGCAAGGCGATCCTGTCGTCGGGGCTGCACCCGCATTATGTGTCGGTCGCCAAGACGATGGCGAAATATACCGGCGACGTGCTGGAAACATCGCTGCCGACGCTGACGGCGCAGACCGATATCGACGCGCTGATCGCCGCGATTGACGGCGAGACGTCATGTGTTGTCGTGCAATATCCCGATATCTTGGGGCGGATCGCTGATCTGCAGCCGCTCGCTGACGCATGCCACGCCAAAAAGGCGCTGCTGATCGCGGTGGTTACCGAGCCTGTAGCGCTTGGCGCGATCAAGTCGCCGGGCGAAATGGACGCCGATATCGTGGTGGGCGAAGGCCAGTCGATTGGCGTCGGGCTGCAATTTGGCGGCCCCTATGTCGGCCTGTTCGGCTGCAAGGAGAAGTATCTCCGCCAGATGCCAGGACGGCTGTGCGGTGAGACGGTGGATGCCAATGGCAAACGCGGCTTCGTGCTGACGCTCAGCACGCGCGAACAGCATATCCGCCGCGAAAAGGCGACGTCGAACATCTGCACCAACTCGGGGCTCTGCGCGCTGGCCTTCACGGTCCATATGACCTTGCTGGGGGAGGCGGGGCTGCGCAAGCTGGCGGGCGTTAATCATGCGCTGGCCGTTGCGGCTGCAGACCGCTTGGCAAAGGTGCCGGGCGTCACTGTCGTCAACAACAGCTTCTTCAACGAATTTACGCTGGTGCTGCCCAAGGAAGCGCGCCCGATCGTGCGGACGCTCGCCGATCGCCAGATCCTCGCGGGCGTTTCGCTCGGGCGGCTCTACCCCGGCGTTGCCGAACTGGACCACGGCCTGGTTGTCGCTGTGACCGAGACGACAACGACTGACGACATCGAAACCCTCGCAACCGCGCTCGAAGAGGTGCTGGCATGACGATCAACGCAAGTGGCTGGCGTCCGGAAATGGGCGGTGCTGGAAATACTGGCCCGGCCACATTCACCGGCAATAAGGGGCTGATGCTCGAAGAAGCATTGATCTTTGAGATCGGCGACAGCGAGACGACGGGGGTGGATTTTGATGAAATCCTCCCCGGCACGGGGAGGGGGACCGCCGGCCTTCTTCTGGCCGGTGGTGGAGGGGGCTCGCCTCCGAGCTCAACGCTTGCGGCAGCCCCCCTCCACCATTCGCCGGAAGAGGCGAATGGTCCCCCTCCCCGTGCCGGGGAGGATCGATTGGGCAACCTCGCCCGCACCGCGCCCATCGGCCTGCCCGGTCTGTCCGAACCCGAAACCGTCCGCCATTACACCCGCCTGTCGCGCCAGAATTACGGCATCGACCTGGGCTTCTTCCCGCTCGGCAGCTGCACGATGAAGCACAATCCGCGCCTCAACGAGAAGATGGCGCGGCTGCCTGGGTTCGCTGATATCCATCCGCTGCAGCCGGTCGATACCGTGCAGGGCGCACTGGGCGTGATCAATGAACTCGCGGTCTGGCTGATAAAGCTCACCGGCATGCACGGCGTCGCCATGAGCCCCAAGGCGGGCGCGCATGGCGAGCTGTGCGGCATCCTGTGCATCAAGGCAGCGCTTGAGGCGCGCGGCGAGGGGCATCGCAATGTCATCCTCGTCCCCGAATCCGCGCATGGCACCAACCCGGCGACGGCAGCCTTTGCGGGCTATCAGGTCGAGGATATCCCGGCGACGCCCGAGGGCCGCGTTGATACCGCCGCGCTCAAGGCGCGGCTGGGGCCCGACGTCGCGGGCGTGATGATCACCAACCCCAATACCTGCGGTCTGTTCGAGCACGACCTGAAGGACATCTCTGACGCGGTCCATGCGGCCGGCGGCTATGTCTATTGCGACGGCGCGAATTTCAACGCGATCGTTGGTCGCGTGCGCCCCGGCGATCTCGGCGTCGATGCGATGCACATCAACCTGCACAAGACCTTCTCCACCCCGCACGGCGGCGGCGGTCCCGGCTCAGGCCCGGTCGTTCTGTCAGAGGCGTTGTCGCCGTTTGGCCCGCTGCCTTACACTGCCCGCACGGCAGACGGCGTCGTTCACCTGATCGAGGAGGCCGATGCCGACGCCTTTGAGCGCGAACATTTCGGCGGGCCACTCAACAGCTTTGGCCGAATGGTCGCGTTCCACGGCCAGATGGGCATGTTCACGCGCGCGCTCAGCTATATCCTCAGCCACGGCGCGGATGGCCTGCGGCAGGTCGCCGAGGACGCGGTGCTCAATGCCAATTATGTCCTGCGCAGCCTGGAGGACGTGCTCGACGCGCCCTTCGCGGCCAGCGGCCCCTGTATGCACGAGGCATTGTTCAGCGATAATGGCATGGCGGAGGGCTTCACCACGCTTGATATCGCCAAGGGGCTGATCGACGAAGGCTTCCATCCGATGACGGTCTATTTCCCGCTGGTCGTCCACGGCGCGATGCTGGTCGAACCGACCGAAACCGAGAGCAAGGCCGCGCTAGACCAGTTCATCGGCGCGCTGCGATCGGTGGCAGGACGCGCCAAGGCGGGCGACCCCAGCCTGAAATCCGCCCCCCATTACGCGCCCCGCGCCCGGCTTGACGAGACGCTAGCGGCACGCAAACCGGTGCTGGTGTGGAAGGATGCGCCGCTCGCCGAGGCGGCGGAGTAGGATGAACTGGCCCACCCTCTTCCAGATCGTCAACACCGCCGCGCTGCTGCTGTGGCTGGTGCTGATCCTCGCCCCGCGCCGGTTCGGAACGCTCGGCTGGCTGCGGGTGCTGGGGGCAGGCGGGCTTAGCCTGTTTTACGTGCTGCTGATCACCACAGCACTGACGGTGGGGTTCGGCGATAGCGGCGGCCCGGCACCTGATTTCACGACCATTGCGGGCATCCGCGCCATCTTTGCAACCGATGGCGGCGTCGTCACGGGCTGGACGCACTATCTGGCGTTGGACTTGTTTACGGGCGTTTGGATCGCTGAGGATGCCGACAGGCGCGGGATGGGGCGGGTGGTGCAGGGCCCTATATTGGCGCTGACTTTCCTTGCCGGTCCCGCTGGGCTGTTTGTCTATCTCCTGGCGTCCCGGTTGATCTGGCGCGCCGTTTCGCAGCGTTAAAGCCAGCGCTTCACCCTCGCCATATAATCCAGGTAAGGCTGGCCGAACTTCGCCGTCAGATAGCGCTCCTCGCGGGCAATCACTTGCGAATTGATCAGGAACAGCGCCACTGGCCACAAGAGCAGCGACGGCATGCTGTGCAGCACAATGGCCAGGCCCAGATAGGCGATCGCCATGCCGAGATACATTGGATTGCGGGTGCGGGCGTAAATGCCCGTATCGATAATGCCGCCAGTCGCCGTTGCCGGGTTGGGGTTCTCGCCGCGCTGGCGAAACAGGCCGATGGCGATGCCGATCAGGATAAAGCCCGGAAACAGAAAAATCATGCTCAGGCCGCCGGGGATTGGCAGCGATGGCAAGCCCAACAGCCAGTCAATGACGGGGCCAAGCAGCAATAGCCCAAGAAAAATGAAGGGCGGGGGAAACAGCACGCCCGCCCCACGATCTACCTCTGCCATCAAGCCCCCTATTGCAAAGCCACAGGACAGGTTTAGCGATCAACCCGTCGACAAGCGAGGCATATCATGGCTGATCCCACCCCCTGGATCGTGGCGGAAGACTCTGGTGCGGTGCGCAAGCACGCGCCCGCCACCGAACGCAACCGTGCAGCGATTGCCGCCGTGCTCGCCGATGTGCTGCCCGTGCAGGGGCTGGTCCTGGAGGTCGCGAGTGGTAGCGGCGAGCATATCGGCTATTTCGCACACATGTTGTGCGGGCATGAATGGCAGCCGAGCGACCCCGACGCGACTGCTCGTGCCTCGATCGCCTCCTGGACGACGGGCCTGGCCAATGTGCGTGCGCCGATGGATATCGATGCAGCGGCCCCCGATTGGGCGATCGACCGGGCAGATGCAGTGCTGTGTATCAACATGATCCATATCAGCCCCTGGGCAGCGACGCTGGGGTTGATGGCTGGGGCCGCGCGGTTGCTGCCCCCCGGCGGCCCGCTCATCACCTATGGCCCTTATCGCCAGGACGGCGTGGAAACGGCACCGAGCAACGAGGCATTTGATCAGTCGCTGCGCGCGCGCGATCCGGCATGGGGGCTGCGATCGGTCGAGAGCGTCACTGAAGCAGCCGAAGAAAATGGCCTTATTTTTGATCGGCTGATCGACATGCCGGCCAACAATCTGATGCTCGTTTATCGCAAGGCATGATCAGGCGATTACGCGCTCTACCTTTTCGCGCCGCAACCGGTGTTCGCGCCAGACAATGTAAAGCCCACTCGCGATAATCACCGGCGCACCGATCCAGGTTGACCAACTGGGCACGGCGCCAAAGATCGCCCAGCCATAGATCGTCGCCCAAACCAGGCCGGTATAGTCCATCGGTACCACGACCGAGACCGGTGCGGCATTGAGCGATGCGGTCATGAACAATTGTGCGATGCCGCCCGTCAGCCCTACGGCGACCATCAGCAGCCATGTCTCGATTGGGTGCGGTGTCCAATAGAGCGCAAAGGCAATCGCCGTTGGCGGCACCGATAGCGCGGAAAACCAGAAGACGATCGTCGGCGCGCTTTCGGTCTTGCTGATTTGCCGCAACAGGATTGAGACACTGGCGCTGAGCAGCGCCCCCATCAACCCAGTGAACACGCCAATGCCCGCCATTTGCCCGGTGCCCGGCTGGGCAACGATGATTACGCCCAGAAACCCGACCGTCACTGCACCCCAGCGGTGCCAGCCGGTCGGCTCTTTCAGGATGACGGCGCCCAGCACCGTTGCGAAGATCGGCAGCGTGAACTGCAAGGTCGTCGCTTCGGCCAGCGGCAGGAACAGGATCGTCGAAAAGACGAAGCACATGCTGATAAGACCGAGCGCCGCGCGAGACAGATGCGCGCCGATATGGTTGGTCCGAAGCGATCCAAGCCCAGCCCCGAAGCTTATCCAAACCAGCACGATCGGCAGTGCAAAGGTCTGGCGGAAAAACATCAGCTCGGCGAGGTGCGCGCCATTCCCTTCCGCCAGTTTGATCAGCACGTTCATCACCGAAAAGGTGGCGACTGACCCCAGACGCAGCGCAACGCCGTAAAGGACGCGGTCGCGGCTGATAACGGGCTGGGTCATGCGCATTCTCTTGTTCGTCTGTGCGCTTGTGATCAAGTCCTACGTGACGAGGGGGAATTCCCGCGCTATCCGCATCCCCATGATCAAGCACGCTCTCTCCGTCACCCGCGACGCCAATTTCGCCGAATGGTATCAATCCGTCATCACCGAGGCTGACCTCGCCGAGGAATCGGGCGTGCGCGGCTGCATGGTCATCCGGCCCTGGGGCTATGGCATCTGGGAACGCATCCAGCGGCTGCTTGATGATCAGATCAAGGCGACGGGGCATGAAAATTGCTATTTCCCGTTGTTCATCCCGCTGAGCTATTTCGAGAAAGAGGCCGAGCATGTCGACGGCTTTGCCAAGGAAATGGCGGTCGTCACCCACCACCGTCTGATCGCCGACGGCAACGGAGGGCTGGTCCCCGATCCGAGCGCGAAGCTGGAAGAACCGCTGGTTGTGCGGCCGACATCCGAAACGGTGATCGGCACCGCCTTTGCGCGTTGGGTGCAGAGCTGGCGTGACCTGCCCGTGCTGATCAACCAATGGGCCAATGTCGTCCGCTGGGAAATGCGCACCCGGATGTTCCTGCGCACGACGGAGTTTCTCTGGCAGGAAGGCCATACCGCGCACGCGACCGAGGCTGAGGCGCGCGAAGAGACGCTGAAAATGCTCGAAGTGTACCGCACCTTTGCCGAGGATTGCGTCGCGCTGCCGGTGGTGGCGGGCGAGAAGCCCGAGAATGAGCGCTTTCCAGGCGCGGTCGCGACCTATTCGATCGAAGCGATGATGCAGGACGGCAAGGCGCTGCAGGCCGGCACTTCGCATTTCCTGGGCACCAATTTTTCGCAGGCGCAGAATATCCGCTTCCAAAATGCCGACGGGCAGCTTGAACTGGCGCAGACGACGAGCTGGGGCATGTCGACGCGGATGATCGGCGGGCTGATTATGGTGCACGGCGATGACGACGGGCTGCGCGTGCCGCCGCGCGTTGCCCCGTGGCAGATCGTGATCGTGCCGATGCTGCGCGATCAGCCCGAGGACGCGGCGATCGTTGAGTATTGCAAGGGCCTGCAGGCCGACCTCGCCAAGCTCTATGCGTTCGGTGAGCCCGTCCGTGCGCTGCTCGACCAGCGCCCGGCCAAGGCCGCGACCAAGCGTTGGGGCTGGGTGAAGAAGGGCGCGCCGATCGTCATCGAAGTGGGTGGGCGTGATGTCGCAGGCGGAAACGTCAGCGTGATCCGTCGCGACCGGCTCTACCGCGAAGACGGCAAGCTCGACAGCGCGGTGGTTGCGAAGGTGGATTTTGTTGGTGATGCAGTCCCGACGCTCGCTGAAATCCAGACAGCACTGTTTGCCGAAGCCAAGGCGCGGTTCGACGCCAATATCGCTCGCGATGTGAATGACTTTGCCGGGCTCGAGCGTGCCTTTGCCGATACGGTAAAGAATCCCGGCTTTGTCGAAGTGCAATGGGCCAAGCCAACGGGCGCGGCGCTTGACCAGGTGGTCGAGCGGCTAAAAGCGCTAAAGCTGACCCTGCGCAACGTGCCGATGACCGCGCTGCCGGCTGATGGCGCGTGCATCTTTACCGGGGCGCCAGCGGTTGAGCGGGTGTTGGTCGGTCGGTCTTATTGATGGGAATGTGATGATCATCGTCTGGCTGGCCGCGCTGGTGTTGGCGCCACAAGCGGTGCCTGCGCCGCCTGCGCCAGACGATATCGTCGTGACCGCGCGGCCCCAGGGCGGCTGCGCGATTCGATTTGCCGATAAGACATTGTCCGATGCCGAATTTCGGGAACGCGCCCGAATCTGGGCAGCGGGTGCGCCGGTCCGCGTGATCGCCCGGTCCGATGCCAGTTTCGATTGTTTGAAGAAAATCGCGTTTCAGCTTGCCGATTGGGGCGTGAAGCAGATCGAATTTGTCGAACCTTCGGGGCGAAAGACCGCCGTCGGATTCCCGACCCCGACGCTAACCGGTGATCGATCGGTGCAGCGCAAGACCGACAAGATGGACAATGCCGCCGATCCGGACCCCAAACCCGTGCTGCCTTTTTCACCGCCGCCAATCGAAGCCGGCCGCCCGGTCGCTGAAATCGAACAGCGGCTGCTCTCCGCGCATGCGGCGCGCTTGATTCTGGAGGGCAAATGCGCCGAAGCGCGCCGACTGATGCTGGAGAATGGTAACTTGGCGGCCGCGGCCCAGGTCGTCGAAATCTGCCGAGCGAATTAAGCGGTCGCCCTGAAACTGGGCTGCGTCGGCGATGGCCAGGCGACTAGCCCTATCTTAACGCGGTGGCCGCTATCAACCGGCACTGCTCCGCAGCCAGCCCGTGATCGAGTAGCGACGATAGGCAGCGGCGCGGGTCACCTCTGTCACGCTATGCACCTGCGGCACACGAAACAGATTCAGGGTGTTGTGGACGGGGGAAAAGCCGTTCATCGCTGTGCCGTCGCCATCGTGGAACAGCAGCAATCCGCCCCATTCCGGTCGCCAGACGGGGGTAAGACCAAAAACATAGGCGGCGTGACGATGCTTGCCTGCAACATCATCATCATGCGCGGTCAGGAAATCCCCCGGCGCATAGGCTGTCGCCTGTGCATCGGCAAAGGTGATTGCCTCAGCGCCCGTCACGGTGCGGAGCAAGTCGCGCGCTTTGCCCTTGGACATCCAAGTGGCGAAATGGGCAAGCGGGTCGCTGCTTGCAACGCGCGCCGCGGCGTCATCGGGAACGCGGATCGATTCGTAGCGATATTGGAAGCTGGATCTGGCCCCCGCATAGACCGCTTCGTCAAGGGCGGCCCGTTGGTTGGTGGCCATGGCGTCGCGCGCTGGGCGGCTGAGTTCAAAAACCTTATCGCCGGAATTGACCAGCTGCACCCAGTCTGATCGCGCGCGCAGGGCCAAGTGCAGCGCTTCAGCCGCCTCAGCCACGAGAAAGTCGTTTATCTGGACGCGCCCCAGATCGGCATATTTTCGCGCAAGGGCCGTCCCGTCGAGATCGGGGTTCAGGGCAAAGGCGATTGGCTTTTCAGGCATTGATGTCCCCCTTGCCGCAGCCAGAGCGCCCCATCAAGCGCGACATCGGGATGCGCGGCAAAACGCCAAGCCAGTGGATAGCTTTGCCCGCCCGGTGCAGCATCGTGCCTATGTGGGACGAAATGGTCTGCACGCCTTTGCTTTCGTGACCACCAAAAGCACGTTACCGTTAGCCGATGCGTTCGAACCGCGACCTTGGCCGTCCAGACCGGTTCGTTCTTTTCAGGGCGCTGTTGCTGCTGCTGTGTGGCCTGCTCAGCACAGCGCAGGCCTCCGCGCCAGAGGGATGGGTCGCAACCGACCCCCTGACCATCGCCGATGATGATTTCGCGCGCAATCGCGACCCCGACACCTGGCGCGACCTTAGCGTGGAGCGGATGGTCTTCACCGAAGGCGCGGCGACCTGGCGGCTGTGGCGCATCGTCAACACCGCCAAGCCGGCCGGACCCTTATGGGTGGTCACGCACGACAACGAGAACGCAACCTTCGCGGCGGCCTTAGCGGCGGTGAATAGCTGGGGCGGGGTGGTGATGGTGGTCGATACCGGGCCCGTCGATACCCGTTACGGCGCGCGCTTTAATGCGGAGGTTGTTGGCAAACCAATCGATCCCAATCGCAATTTCCTTGATACCCGGCCGGCCTATGTCGCCCGGATGCTCGCCGATCTTGGCGATCCGGCGCGGCTGATCATTGCGCTGCATACCAATGCGCCCGATTTCGATCCCAATCTGTCCGATTGCCCAACGGCAACGCCCGGACGCGGGGCAATTTCAGTGGGGTTGTGCAATACCCGCTATCAGCCACGCCCGGCCACCAAGCGACAATGGCCATTCGATGACGAGGACAGCCTGATGCTGTTTCCCCATTTGAGTGGCCAGCCCCGCGCATCGGCCCCGTGCGGTCGCTTGTTAGCGTCGGGCGATTACAATCTGGTGTTCGAACGCGTCGGCTATAGCGACGGGTCGCTTTCAAACTATGCAGCGCAGCATGGGCTCGCTTATGTCAATATCGAGACCGAGGAGCGCGGATCGTCCTCGGCTGGCATCGCGCAGGCGCGCGATCGGTTGATCGACATGATCGACAAGGTGATGCTGCGCTGCGGCCCCGTTCCCGGCATTGCCTTGCGCGCGCCGCGGCGTTGATCGCTACGGTTTGTCCGTGAAGCGCTTCACCTTGACGGGCAATTTCTTACCCTTGGTGCGGCGGGACGGGGTTTGCACCGGATTTTTCTTCTTCCAGGCGGCCCAGGTCATCGGGCCCTCCGGCGTGTCAATCAGCTGATCGTCGAGCGTGTCACTCATGGCGCGGTGTCCTTTCCGCCAAAGGGCCAGCGGGTGATGCCGCCAGCAAACAGCGCCCACCAGACGATCACGGGCTGAAAGGCAAGGCGCGGCGCATGATAGGCCCAGCCGAGCTGCACGCCGCTGACCGTAACGCCTTCCATCGCATGCTTGATATTGGCCGGATAGACGCAGATCGCGTAGGCCGCCAGGCCGATCCCGGCCGCATAGCGGAAGCGGCGCGTCATCAACCCGATCGCCCCGGCAATTTCGCAAACGCCAGTCAGCAACACGGTCTCGCGGGGATAGGGAACCCAATCGGGCACGATCGGGATGAACCCACCGGGGGAGCGAAGGTGGACGTACCCCACAAACAGATAAGCCGCCGCCAGCAGCCAGCGCAGGATGAACCGGGCGCGATCGGTACCGGTCATGCGCTGGGGTCACTTTGCGGGGCGATGGCCCCCACATGCGCTTGCCCGCGCGCCTCGGCCAGTTTTACCTGGCGGTGGCGTTCAGCATAACTGGCGCGCTTCGCGTCGTCCCGGCTGGCGTGGCAAGCCGGGCAGCTGACGCCTTCCACATAGTGCGGCGACAGGCGCGCTTCGGCGTTCACCGGCATTCGGCAGCCGCGGCACAGCGCATGCGTGCCAGCGCCAAGCCCATGGCCGACGGCAACCCGCTCATCGAAAACAAAGCATTCGCCTTGCCAGCGGCTTTGGGCGGCGGGCACTTCCTCCAGATATTTCAGGATGCCACCCTTCAGGTGATAAACCGCATCCAGCCCTTCGGCTTTCAGAAAGGCGGTCGCCTTTTCGCAGCGGATGCCGCCCGTACAGAACATCGCGATTTTCTTGTCCGCCAGCTCATCGCGGTGCGCGCGAAACCAGTCCGGAAATTCGCTGAAGCTTTTGGTGGCGGGGTCGATCGCACCGGCAAAGCTGCCGACCTGGACTTCATAATCGTTGCGAGTGTCGATCACGATTGTGTCCGGCTGGTCGATCAGCGCGTTCCAGTCGGCCGGCGCGACATAGGTGCCAACACCGCGCACCGGATCAATATCGGGCTGCCCCATCGTCACAATCTCGCGCTTCAGTCGCACCTTCATGCGGTGGAAGGGCATCGCGTCCGCATGGGAGAATTTCACCTCGATATCAGCGCAGCCCGGCAGCGCGCGGATATGCGTGAGCACAGCATCGATCGCCGCAGTCTTGCCGGCAATGGTCCCGTTAATCCCTTCGCGCGCCAGCAGCAGCGTGCCCTTGATTCCCTGCGCCTCGCACAGCGCGAGCAGCGGCAGGCGGAGCGCAGCCGGATCGTCGAAGCGAGCGAAGCGGTAAAGGGCGGCAACGGTGATCATGTCAGGCGGGATAGGCGCATGCCCACCAGCTTTCAAATGCTGCTCGTTCGGCTGCATTCAAGTGCAGCCCGATTTTGGAGCGCCGCATCAGCGCATCCTCTGCGGTGCGCGCCCATTCCTGGTCGTGCATCCAGCGTGCTTCGATCTCGGTCAGCCCACCGCCCAGATCAGCGCCCATGCCCGCTTCGTCGGTGATGCCGCCCAGCATCTCCATCAGGCGCGTGCCATAAGCGCGAGCCATCCGTTCTGCGCGGACGGCACCAAGGAACGGCCAGGTTCCGCGCGCATCAGCAACGAAGCGGTCGAAATCAGTAATCGCGCCGCCGGGGAAAACGCGCGCGCGCGTTTTGGGCGAAACCGCCACGCCCATCGGCCCGGCCAATTTACCAATGGCTTCTTCGGCCAGATGCCGCGCGGTGGTGATTTTGCCGCCGAAGATCGACAGCAACGGCGCGCCATTGGTGTCAAGTTCAAGCACATAATCCCGGGTCACCGCCTTGGCCTCGCTCGCCCCGTCATCATAAAGCGGCCGGACACCGGACCAGGTAGAGGTCACGTCAGCGGGGGTGATCTGCTTGATGAAATGCCGGTTCGCCGCTTCGCAGAGATAGGCGATCTCCCCTGAATCGATCACCGCATCTTCGGGCCGTTCGACGGGCACATCGGTGGTGCCGATCTCGGTAAAGTCGCGCTGATAGGGGATGGCGAAGACGATCCGGCCATCGGGCTGCTGGAGCATATAGGCGTGATCGCCCGCATATAGCCGGGGCACGACGATATGGCTGCCCTTGATCAGCCGGATGCCGCTTGCCGCGTTGACGCCGAGCTTGCCGAGCATCTGGTGCACCCAGGGCCCGGCGGCATTGACCAGCGCGCGCGCTGTCACCTCGCGCCCGTCACCCAGCGTTGCACGCCACATCTGCCCCTCGCGCCGGGCAGACAGTAACGCCGTGTGCACCGCAATCTCGGCCCCATTGGCCGCTGCATCAACCGCGTTCAGCACTGTAAGCCGGGAATCATCGACCTGTGCGTCCGAATAGACGAAGCCTTTTCTGCCGCCTTTGAGTGGCGCGGTGAACGCGGTGTCGCTTTGCCGCAAGCCCCGTGAGCGCGGCAGCGACATTTTGCCGCCCAGAAAATCATAAAGGTACAGGCCAGCCCGCACCAACCACCAGGGACGAACCGCGTTTTCATGCGGCAGCACGAACAGCATCGGCTGGATGATGTGGGGGGCGGCGTGCACCAGCCGCTCGCGCTCGCGTAGCGCCTCGGCGACCAGCTTGAATTCATAATATTCCAGGTAGCGCAGCCCGCCGTGGATCAGGCCAGTGGAGGCCGATGAAGTGGCCCCGGCTAGATCGCCCTTCTCGACGAGCAGCACCTTCAGGCCGTTGAGCGCCGCCTCACGCGCGATTGCCGCGCCGTTGATGCCGCCGCCGATGATGAGAAGGTCGTATGTCACCGTTGTCCGATAGCTTGGGTGCGGCGGTTCGCACAGAAGGAATTTGGTAACTGGCGCGCGACAGCCTATCCCGTGCGAGATGCCCAAATTCACCCCCAAGCCCTCTGGCGGCCTGCCGACCCCCAAACAGATCCTCGATTTCATCGCGTCCGCGGAAAGCTCGGTCGGCAAGCGAGAGATTGCGAAAGCATTCGGCCTGCACGGCGCGGAGAAGATCGCGCTCAAGGCGCTGCTGAAGGACATGGCCGATGAAGGGCTGATCGACAGCTCGCCGGGCCGGGCGTTTCACCAAATGGGCGGCGTGCCCAAGGTGACGGTGCTGCGGATCACTGATGTCGGCGATGACGGGCAGTGCTGGGCAGTGCCGGAGAGTTGGCAGGCCGATACGCCCGCGCCCCGGTTGCGCGTGCGCGAGAAGGGGCGACGCGGGGCGCTCGGCATTGGCGACCGGATTTTGGCGCGCACCGAAGAGGTCGGCAATGGCTGGATCGCGCACCCGCTGAAATCGCTCGCTAAGGGTGAGGAACTGATGCTCGGCGTGCTGCGCGAGGAGGGCGGCAAATTGTGGCTGATCGGCGTCGACAAGCGTGAGCGGCGCGAACATCAGGTGTCGGATGCGGGCGGCGCCAATCCGGGCGATCTGGTGCTCGCTGAAAAGACCGGCCGCCCGCCGCGCATCACCGCGCGGGTGACGCAAGTGCTGGGCGATCCGTTTGCGCCGCGCAGCTTCTCGATGATCGCGATCCACAAACTCGGCATCCCGGTGGAGTTCGCGCCTGAGGCGATCGAGGAAGCGGCTGACGTAGCGAAGCAGCGGCTGGGCGAGGATCGCGAAAACCTGCGCCATCTGCCGATTGTTGCCATCGATCCCGAGGATGCGCGCGATCATGACGATGCCGTCTGGGCCACGCCCGATGATGATGCGGAGAATGCCGGCGGTTGGCAGGCGATCGTCGCGATTGCCGATGTCAGCTTTTATGTCCGCCCCGGTTCGGCGATCGACAAGGAAGCGCGGCGGCGCGGCAATAGCGTGTATTTTCCGGACCGGGTCGTGCCGATGCTGCCCGAATTGCTGTCGGCGGATGTCTGTTCGCTGAAACAGGGCGAGGATCGCGCGGCACTCGTCTGTCATTTGCAGATCAGCAAAGGCGGCGCGTTGAAGAGCTGGCGCTTTACGCGGGCCGTGGTGCGAATTGCGGCGAACATCGCCTATGAGCAAGCGCAGGCGATGGTCGATTCAATCCTCCCCGGCACGGGGAGGGGGACCAGCGAAGCTGGTGGAGGGGGTGCGCCACAAGCGACCGCCTCGCCCGCGGAGAGCCCCCTCCACCATTTGCCGGAAGGGGCAAATGGTCCCCCTCCCCGTGCCGGGGAGGATCTACTCGCCGCCCTCCTGCCGCTCTGGGCCTGCTGGCGCGCGCTCGCGGCCGCTCGCGCCAAGCGCGCGCCGCTCGATCTCGATCTGCCCGAGCGCCGCGTGATCCTTGACGAAAAGGGCCGAATCATGTCGGTCGCGCCGCGCGAGAGGCTCGATGCGCATAAGCTGATCGAGGAATATATGATCGCCGCCAATGTCGCTGCCGCCAAGGCGCTGGAAAAGAAAAAGGCGCCGGTCATGTATCGTGACCATGAGCCGCCCGCGCGCGAAAAGCTGGTTGCGCTCAAGGACTATCTGAAGACCTTTGGCGTTGAATTCGCGCTGGGTCAGGTGGTGAAACCTTCCACCTTTAACCATGTCATCGACCGGATCGGCGAGAGCGATTTCCGCCCGCAGGTGATGGAGCAGATCCTGCGCACCCAGACCCAGGCCTATTATGCGCCGGGCAATCACGGCCATTTCGGGCTTGCGCTGGGCAGTTACGCGCATTTTACCTCACCGATCAGGCGCTATGCCGATCTGGTTGTCCACCGATCGCTGGTCGCCGCCTACAAGCTCGGGCCGGGCGGGCTGACCGAGGCCGAGGGCGCGTCGATGGACAAGATCGGCGAATCGATCTCGATGCTCGAACGCCGCGCGATGGAGGCGGAGCGCGATACGATTGACCGCTATGTCGCGGCGTATCTGGCGGAACGGGTGGGGGACGTCGTCGATGCGCGCATCACCGGGGTGCAGAATTTCGGCTTTTTCGCGACCGTGGAGGGGATTGGCGGCGACGGGCTAATGCCGGTACGCGACATCGGCCGTGAGTATTTTCGCTATGACGAAGCGGCCAAGGCGCTGATCGGCGAACATAGCGGCGAAACCTATTCAAGTGGGATGCGGCTGCAATTGCGGCTGGCCGAGGCCAATCCGGTATCGGGCGCGCTGCGTTTCGAGATGGTCGATGGCAAAGGCGGGGGCAGCGGTCCGCCGCGGGACGACAAGCCCAAACGCATCATCAAGCATCGCGGGCGCCCCGCCAATATCCGTCACCAGGGCAAGCGACGCTGATACGGTCTTTAGGCCATTGCCGGGTAGCAAAGAAATGCTACCATTTGGCTTAGGACACGCAAGAATCATCATGCCATAGTGATGATATTGCGTTGGAGGATGAGATGGGAGCAGCAGCCGCAGTCGTCGCCCGCGCCAGACGCAATGTTATTTCGCATTTCCTGTCATGCAATGCGGTTTCCGCCGACCAGGCCGTAAGCTTCACGCCGAGGCGCGCGATCGAGCGGCGGATGCTTGATCGCTATGTTCGCTCCGGCGTGATCGTCCCAGTCGCCAAGGGTGGCTATTATGTTGATGTGCCGACCTATGATGCGCAAAATGGTGAGCGGCGGCAGCGGATTGGCCTGGCGATGACAGCGCTGGCGTTGATCGGAGGCGCGGTCGTTGCGCTGGTGAACTGAGCATGGCGATGCTGCCCCTTTCGACAGTCCGGCGGGCGCCCATGCAAACCGCAGCGCTTGATCGAACCCGTCGGCGGCTTGCCCAGGTTTTCATGGCGCAGCATGCGCTGTCGCCCGAAGATGCGATTAACTTCAGTACGACGACGGCCGCGGACGAAAAGATTTTCGCCCGCATGGTGCAGACGGGGATTGTCCGCGATGCCGGGCGCAAGCGTTATTATCTCGATCTGGCGGCCTATGACGCCAATATCGAACGGCGGCGGCGGATCGGGGTGATTGCCGCCATCGCCTTTGCCGTGTCGTTGGCGGTGCTCACCATGGCCTTTTATGTCGACGGATCGTCGATCATTCTGCGGTAAAGGTCAGGCCTGCCTTTTCGATCAGCCGCTTGCGCAAGGGTTGCCCCATGATCGCGCCCGGCGTCCAGATCCCGCCCTTCGCATCGGCGACATCCTGCACCAGACAAAGCGCGCTTTCAGCGATCATCTTGCTGGTTGATCCATAACCAGGGTCGCGATCACCAGTGACGACGGCGTCAATCCGCGTGCCATCGGCCATTTCGCCGACGAACAGGATGTCATAATGGCCAGCGTCGCGCTCTTCCTTGCTCGGCCCTTCGCCGGGTTTGGGGCCTTTGTCGCCAGCAAATGGGTTCATCTTGGCGAGCGCTTCTGCCGCTGCCTTGCCCATCTCGCCCAGCCCGGCCACGACCATCTCGTCATAAACGAAATCTGCGCCATACGCCTCGCCCAGCAGGAAGTTGGTGCGGTGGACATTCTTGGTATTGATCGCGGCCATCACGAACGGCGCAACCCAGCTATCGATCGATTTGTCATATTCCGGCAGCAGCCCCTTGGGCTGGCTCGGGCCTTTGAAACCTGGGGTCAGCGCAAAGGGATCGGTCAGCACGCCGATCAGCATCGGGTTGCGCGCTGCGGCAGCCATTGTTGCTTTCAGGCTGGCGGCGGTGCCGCCTGAAAACGTCCCTTTCATGGTCCGAACCCGGCATTTGATCCGGGGAACGGGCTTGCCGAACCGTGCTTGCGCCGCTTCCTGCAATGTCAGCACGCCAAGATCAAACGGGATCGAATCAAAGCCGCCGGAAAACACGATCCTCGCGCCCGTCTTTTGCGCGGTGGCGTGATGGGCGTCGATCATCTCGCGCATCCAGGCGGGTTCACCGCAAAGATCGACATAGGCCGTCCCGGTTTCAGCGCAGGCGGCGACGAGATCGCTGCCATAAAGTTGATACGGGCCAACCGTGGTCAGGATCACGGTCGCGCGGTTGCACATCGCGCGGACGCTTGCCGGGTCCTCTGCGTCCGCAGTGACGAGCGGGGTGTCGGCGGGCGCACCAATCAGATCGCGCACCTCCTCCAATTTGGCGAGCGAACGCCCGGCCATCGCCCATTTCGGCTTGTCCGCACCGGGATAGGCCTGGGTAAGATATTCGGCGACCAGGCGCCCGGTATAGCCGGTGGCCCCATAAACGATGACGTCGAATTCGCGTGCCATGACCGTCTCTCCAATCCTCTCCCTCTCCGCTCAGGGAGAGGTGTGCTTTATTCAAGCCGCTTCGCTGAACTGTAAGCTCGCCAGCCGGGCGTACAAGCCGTTCTGCCCGATCAGCCCGCCATGCGTTCCGGTTTCAACGATACGGCCGTCATCCATCACGATGATCCGCCCCGCCGACCGCACTGTCGCCAGTCGGTGCGCGATGATCAACGTGGTGCGGTTCTCCATCAGCCGCTCGAGCGCTTCCTGCACCAGCCGTTCGCTTTCGGCATCGAGCGCGCTGGTCGCTTCATCAAGCAGCAGGATCGGCGCATCGCGGAGCAGCGCACGCGCAATCGCCACGCGCTGGCGCTGCCCACCGGACAGTCGCGCGCCGCCTTCGCCAAGGAAGGTGTTTAGCCCCTCAGGCAGCTTGCGCAGGAATTCGGCGGCATTGGCTGCCTCCGCCGCGGCCCAAAGCTGGTCGTCGCTTGCCGTCCAGTCGCCATAGCGCAGATTGTCGCGCGCTGATGCGCCAAAGATGATGCTGTCCTGCGGCACCATCGCAATCCGCTTGCGGACTTCGGCTGGGTCAGCGGTTGGCAGCGCGACCCCGTCAATCCGGACGATACCCTGATCGGGATCGTAAAAGCGCTGGATCAACTGGAACAGCGTCGATTTGCCGGCGCCCGAAGGCCCGACCACCGCGACGGTTTCCCCCGGCGATACCGATAAGGAGAAATCCGACAGCGCTGCAATGTCGGGCCGGGTCGGGTAGCGGAAGGTGACTTTGTCGAAATCAAGCGATCCGCGCGCTGGCTGGGGCAGCGCCACGGGATGCGCCGGTGCCCTGATTTCGGGCACCTCGTTCATCAGCTCGTTCAGCCGCTCGGCGGCGCCGGCGGCGCGCATCAGATCGCCATAGACCTCGGTCAGCGCGGCGAAAGCGCCCGTCACCAGCCCGGCGGTGAAGATGAATGCGGTCAGCGACCCCCCGGTCAGCCGCCCAGACGCCACGTCAGCGATGGTGGTCCACAACAGCAAGGTTACCGCACCGAACAGCAGCATGATGACCAGCGCGGTCATGATCGCCCGGATGCGGATGCGGCGCTTGGCAATGGTGAAGCTGCGCTCAACGGCATCGCCGAACCGGTCACCCTCGCGCTCTTCCTGACCAAAGGCCTGAACGACCTTCATCGCCCCCAACGTCTCAACCGCGATCGATCCGATGTCAGCAATCCGGTCCTGGCTGGTCCGCGAATATTTGCGTACGCGCCGGCCAAGCAGCACTAGCGGCATGATGATGATCGGGATCGCGATGATCAGCGACCCCGCAATCTTGGGCGACAAGGCAAAAAGCGAAATGATCCCGCCAATACCGGTCAAGGCATTACGCAGCGCGACGGAGACAGTGGTGCCGACCGCAATTTCGATCTGGGCAGTGTCCGACGTCAGCCGCGATGCGATTTCCGATGGCCGGTTTTCTTCGAAATAGCGCGGAGCGAGCCGCAGCAGGTTGCGCTGCACCGCCGTGCGGAAATCGGCAACGGTGCGCTCGCCAAGCCAGGACACGAAATAAAAGCGGACCGCCGTCGCAATCGCCAGCACAATAACCAACCCGAACAGGCCGTAAAAAATCGAATTGATATGCGCCAGATCGCCGCCATTGCCGAAGCCCTGGTCGATAACCGATTTGAATCGCCACGGAATATACAGCGTCGTCGCCGATGTCGTGACCAGCGCCAGCAGTGCAATCGCCAGCTGCACCGGATATTTCAGGGCGAACCGGGCAACAATAGCCAGGCTGGAGAGCTTGCGGCGCGGGGCCGGCTCAGTGCGGGCGGGCTCGATCGGAGCGGTTGGCTGGTCGGTCATGTTGGTGCGGCGTCTAGCAGGACGATCCCGCCCCCTCAATGTCTATCACTGGGGCTATCTCTCGACCCATGTCGTGATGTGTCCTGGGCGGATCGTCTAGCGATGGTACTCAGGAATAGCACCTACGAGCATTGCCACCGCACTGCAGCATGCTATTGCAAGCCGTCTTGACGGGACGGTAACCGTTCGGGTGGCAAAGGACGTTCATGCTTTACAACGCCTATGAGATGCAGCGCTCAATGCTGGCTGGGGCCAGCGCGATGGCCAATTTTGGTGCAGGGATGCTTCAGAACCCCACCAATCCTTGGTCCTATTTCAGCGGCGGGCCGGTGCTCGGTTCAGCGCTCGAAGTGTTCGCGCATGCCGCAGCACCCCGTGGCAAGCCAGATTTCGGGCTCGATACGACCGTTATCGATGGCAAAACCTTCCCGGTGCAGGAAGAGATCATCGTCCGTAAGCCCTTTGGCCAGCTCAAGCGCTTTGCGCGCGACGGCGTCGTCGGCGGCCCCAAGCTGCTGATCGTTGCGCCCATGTCTGGCCATTATGCTACGCTGTTGCGCGGAACGGTTGAACGCATGCTGCCCTTTGCCGATGTCTACATCACCGATTGGCGCGATGCGAAGCTGGTGCCGTTGTCCGATGGCAGCTTCGATCTTGATGATTATATCGATTACATCATCGAATTCCTGGAGGCGATTGGCGCCAACGAAGGTGAGGGCGGCACCCACATGCTCGCCGTCTGCCAGCCATCGGTGCCGTGCTATGCCGCTGCCTGTGTGATGAGCGCGGACAAGCACCCGTGCCGCCCCAAGACGCTGACGCTGATGGGTGGCCCGATCGACACCCGCGAAGCGCCGACCGCCGTCAACACGCTGGCGACTGAGCGGCCGCATGCCTGGTTTCAGCAGAATGTCATTGCGACCGTGCCGGTGACTTATGCCGGTGCCGGCCGCACCGTTTATCCAGGCTTTCTGCAGCTTGCCGGATTCATGTCGATGAATTTGGGCAGCCACATGATGTCGCATTGGGAAATGTTCAAACATCTGGTCGATGGCGATGGCGAGAGTGCCGACGCAACCAAGGATTTCTATGAAGAATATCGCTCCGTCTGCGACATGACCTCGGAATTTTACCTGCAGACGATCGAAGTTGTGTTCCAGAAGCACGCCATCGCCAATGGAACCTACACGCATCGGGGGCGTCCGGTGGATCCTGCAGCAATCACTGACATCGCCCTGCTGGCAATTGAGGGCGAGCGCGATGATATTTCGGGGCTCGGCCAGACCAAGGCAGCGCTCAGCCTGGCAAGCAAACTCAAGCCGTCGATGAAGCAATATATGATGGCCGAAGGCGCTGGCCATTACGGCATCTTCAATGGCAGCAAATGGCGCACCAAGATCGCGCCTGTTGTCGAGGCATGGATCAGCGCACACGCGTGATCATCATTATTTCGGCTGCGTCATAATAATCTTGATCTAGTGTATCCCGACCAGTAAAAATGGCACTCGGTCTTTAAGGCCGAAGCGCTTGATGGTTGGGGAATAATAATGGGTCAGTCGGCTGATAATCCCACTTACACCGTGCAACGTGATGATACACTGAGCAAGATTGCCAAGCGCTTCGGGACGACGTGGCAGGCGCTGAAGGTGCTGAACAATCTTGCCGATGTGAACAAGATTGCGCCGGGCCAAGTGCTCAAACTACCAGCAGCGGTTGATAGCAATCATCCTGACCTTGCAAAGCCGACTACTTCCGCTGGAAAAATTGCGCCGATCGATACCCAATTGCCCAGTTCAGGGCCCGGCTTCGTAATCTATAATCCTGACGACGCGCAGGGGAGCGACCGCTATGGCACGCGCGGCTTCGTCGATGCGCTGAAAGCGCTGGCCGCTTCATGGTCGACCACAGGCGCCGCGCCGATCAGCTTTGGCGATATGAGTCGCCGCAACGGCACCTCTTTCCCGCCGCACAAGGGCCATATGAGTGGCCGGGAGGTTGATATTCGGCCATTTCGGAAAGATGGGCGGAATCTCCCAGCGCGATGGCAGGACACGGCCTATGATAGGCTGACCACGCGCCGTCTGGTGGAATTGATCAAGCAACAGCAACCCAATGCGCAGGTGTTTTTCAATGATCCGGTGCTGCACGATGCTGGGCTGGTGAAGCCGCTGGCAGGGCATGATAACCACCTGCATCTGCAGATTTACGACTGAGCCGGTCGGCGGTTCAGGGCTTATTACATAGCGATCTGGCTGGGCGTTTGGGCTGGATCGACGATCGGTCGCTTGGGGATGGCCGCACCCGCAACGGCAAAACCGCCGCCGAGCAGAGCCCCTGCAGCCAAAATGGCTACCTCCCCAAAAATGGTTGAGGCCACAGCCATGCCGACCGCGCTTAGCCAAAGCAGCGCAACGGATCGCATTGCCTTCACCCCAAACATGGCTGCAGATAACAAGGTCAGGCCTGCCAGCAGCACCACTGATCCGGCCAGATAGAAATCGATGCCGAATTGTGTGGCATCGGGGCCAATGATCGATCCCTGGCCGATTGCGGCAATGATGAAGCCCGCCAACCCCAGGCGGCCGACACGGTCGCTCACCGACACGTAGATGCCAATCAGCCCGATCAGCAGAAAGGCGTCGATCACGGCATAAAACCCCTCAAGCCAGGCAACACCTGGCACATAGGGAATAAACGCGGCGGCGACCCGCAGGCCGCCGCCAGTCAACGCGGCGGCGCCACTCAGCCTGATTAGCGCTGTCATGCCTGGGGCGGTGAGTAGCTGACGATTTCATATTCAATGCCGTCGGGATCGAAAAAGTAGAAACGCCGTCCGGGTTCATAGTCGCCATGCGCGAACGGCGTCAGACCCTGCGCCACCACCCGCGCTTCGACGGCGTCCAGATCATCGACCTGTACGCCGACATGATTGAATGGCACGCCCTTTTCGAATGGCGCAGTCGGGTCGCGGCCGGGCTTGCCGTGATAGGCGATGTAGCTGCTGTCGCTGCCGACATGGATCGACAGGCCGCCATCCGCTGCCGCGCCGCGCCACCTCTCAGCCCATCCGAACAGCGTGGCCGCCATCGCGGCAGCTCGCTCGGGATCGCTGACGTTCAAGTTGATATGTTCGATGATTGCTGAGCCCATCGCTACGTCCCTCCATGCACCGATCGATCGTCGATTCGGCTTGACGTCGCCACTTCTGCAACCTCAACCTAAGTTGAGGTCAAGGGTTTTCTTAGGGGCGAAATGAAGGCAAGCGATGTCATCGCGATCGGCGATCTGGCGGCACGTGCGGGCGTATCGGTATCGGCGATCCGCTTTTACGAGGCGCGCGGGCTGCTCAGCCCATTTCGCAACAATGGCGGGCAACGGCGCTTCTTGCGATCCGACATCAGGCGGCTGAGCTTCATCCTGATCGCGCAGCAGCTGGGACTGTCGATCGAGGCAATCCGCACCGAACTTGCCAAGCTCCCTGACGGCCGCACGCCGACCGCCAAGGACTGGTCCCGGATGAGCAAAGACATCCGCGCGATCATCGACGACCGGATCGCGACCCTCACGCGCACCCGTGACCTGCTCGACGGCTGTATTGGCTGCGGGTGTTTGTCGCTGGAACGGTGTGGGCTTTATAATCCCGGCGACCGTGCTGCGAAGCGGGGGGCTGGCGCAAGATATGTGCTGGGGGACGAGCCGCTGTTGTAGAACGAAGAACGACAACATCGCGCGGCTTGTTGTCGATGATAAGTCTTGCCAGAGTATTGGTGACGGCAATTCCGCCGTCAACCAAAGGAGTGCCACATGAGCCTTGCAAGCTTGTGCCTCGTTTTGGGTGTAATGATTGGCTTTGCCACCTTGATACTAAAGGTGGTCGAGCTGACGCGCCCTAAATAGGCCAACGGGAGGGGGTCGGCCTGCCAGCTGGCCCCCAAACGAATTGGGCCCCGATCGCTGCCACGAACGGGGCCCACTCAAAGGAGTCCAATGAGCCTTGCAAAAACTACTTACGCGATCGGCTCTTAATTTTCAACCTCACAATACCTCGAACAGCCCGGCAGCACCTTGGCCGCCACCGACGCACATCGTGATGACGACGTACTTCGCACCACGACGCTTGCCTTCGATCAGCGCATGGCCAGTCATCCGCGCGCCCGACATGCCGTAAGGATGGCCGATCGAGATCGCCCCGCCGTTCACGTTGAGCAACTCATTGGGGATGCCGAGATGGTCGCGGCAATAGAGCACCTGCACAGCGAACGCCTCGTTCAGCTCCCACAGGCCGATATCGTCCATCTTCAGGTTATAGCGCTCGAGCAGCTTCGGGATGGCATAGACGGGGCCGATGCCCATCTCGTCGGGCTTGGTGCCGGCGGCGGCCATGCCGATATAGCGACCGAGCGGAGTAAGGCCGCGCTTCTCGGCGAGCTTTTCCTCCATCAGCACGCTGGCGGAGGCACCGTCCGACAGCTGGCTGGCATTGCCCGCCGTGATCGTCATGTCCGGCCCCAGCACGGGCTTCAGGCCGCTCAGGCCAGCGAGCGTCGTGTCGGCGCGGTTGCCCTCGTCGCCGGTCACCGTCACTTCGTGGTGCGTGACTTCCTTGGTTTCCTTGTTGGTCATCGCCATCGTCGCGGTGACGGGCACGATTTCGTCGTTGAACTTGCCGGCGGCCTGGGCGGCAGCGGTGCGCATCTGCGATTGATAGCTATACTCGTCCATCGCTTCGCGGCTGATGTTATAGCGCTTGGCGACGACTTCGGCGGTCTGCAGCATCGACATGTACACATCGGGGTACATCGCCAGCAGTTCCCGGTCGGGGGCGACGCGCATTTCGGGCGTCTGCACCATCGAGATCGATTCGCAGCCGCCGCCGATCGTTACGTCCATATTGTCGACGATGATCTGTTTGGCGGCGGTGGCGATTGCCATCAGGCCGCTGGCGCATTGCCGGTCCATCGACTGGCCCGAAACGCTGATCGGCAGCCCGGCGCGCAGCAGCGCGTTGCGCGCGATGTTGCCCGCCTGCACGCCCTGCTGAAGCGCGGCGCCCCAGACAACGTCCTGCACTTCGGCCCCGTCGATCCCGGCGCGTTCGACGGCGGCCTTGATCGCGTGGCTCGACAGCGTGGGCGAGGGCAGGTTGTTGAACCCACCGCGATAGGCGCGGCCAATCGGGGTGCGGGCGGTGGAAACGATAACGGCTGAACGCATGGGATTAATCTCCTTTGGCGGCGGGAAATCGTGCCGCGTTGGTTTCTAGGGGCAGATCGAGCGCGCCGCAGATCAGCGACACGCCGTGGTAAAATCCGACGAGCTGGATGATCTCCAGCGCCTGGGGTTCATCAAAATGGGTCTTGAGCGCCGCCCATTCGGCGTCGGTCAGCTTTTTGTGATCGATCAGCGCATCGACCGTCGCGATCAGCACGCCTTCCTCGGGGCTCCACACGGGATCATCGGCAGCACCGTGGACGGTCGCGTAAATCTGCGCGTCGTCCATGCCGATATGTGGCGCGAACCCGGCGACATGGACGCCCCATTCATATTCGTTGCCGCATTTCGCCGTCGTGCGGTCGATCACGACCTCACGCTGGCGCATCGACAGCGGGCTCGCCTTGTCGAGCAACGATCCGCCGCTGAACTTGGTCCAGGCGCGTTCATTGGTGGCCAATGTCGTGAAAAGCACCAGTGGCTCCGCGCCACGCATCAGCACCTTCATCCGCGCGTCGAATTCGGGCGGATAGGGTTTGGTAAGGGGCGTGATGCGGGGCACGGGGCGCCTCCTTAAACGAAGATCTGGCTGATCCACTCGGCGATCATCGCGGGTTTGTCCTCGCCCTCGATCTCGACCGAGAATTCGTTGGTCTGCTGCCACTGGCCGGGGCGCTTCTCGACCAGCTCCAGCAGTTTGAAACGACCGCGCACGCGCTTGCCCGAGCGGACCGGCTGCAAGAAGCGGACTTTGTTGCCGCCATAATTGACGCCCATCTTCACGCCCTCAATCTTGGGCGCGTCGATGATTTTCGATGACAGGAGCGGCATGAGCGACAACGTCAGGAAACCATGGGCGATCGTGCCGCCGAACGGCGTCATCGCCGCCATTTCAGGATTGATGTGAATGAACTGATGATCGCCGGTCGCATCGGCAAACTTGTTGATCATCTCCTGGCTCACTTCGACCCAGTCGGAAACCTGCTCAGAGCCGACTCGCGTCGCCATTTCCTGGATGGTGATTGTCGTCACGGCATTTCCCTCCGGTCCAATTCGTCGCATAGCGCGGGGCTCAAATAGGCCTTCGGGGTGCCCCTTGCCAAGCCCAACTAGACCGGAAACCGGAAGATGACACCAGACGTAGCGTCGCAAGCCCGTAAATCCATGGCAGCGCTTCACCGAGCGCCCGAACCCGATGTTCTAAAACCGCTATTGGAGCGCGCGGCGGTATCGCGCGAGTCGCGCGATCGGATCATGTCGGAGTCGCTGACGCTGCTGGCTGATCTGCGCGCCGCGCAGGGCAAGGGGTGGGTCAACCAGTTCCTGCAGGAATATCGACTGAACTCGTCCGAAGGTGTCGCTTTGCTCTCGCTCGCAGAGGCGTTCCTCCGCGTGCCTGATCCCGAAACCGCCGATTTGCTGATTGCCGACAAATTGGGTGATGCCGATTGGCGTTCGCACACCGGCAAATCGAACTCGACGCTCGTCAACTCCGCCACCTGGGGGCTGGTCGTCGGCCGTGCGCTGGTGGGGGAGGGCGAGCAGCCAAGCGCGCTCCGGCGTTTGATCAGCCGCGCGGGTGAGCCGTTCGTGCGTCAGGCGGTGGGTGCGGCAATGCGGATGATGGGCGAAATTTTCGTCATGGGCCGCACTATCGACGAAGCCGCGCGCCGCATGAAGAAGCCCGAGCACAAGGGCTTCACCGCAAGCTTCGACATGCTGGGCGAGGCGGCACGCACCAAGGCCGATGCCGACCGCTATTTCCGCGCTTATGTCGATGCGATTGATGCGGTCGGGGCCGATCCGGCGGCGGGGCATTCGATATCGGTCAAGCTCTCTGCGCTCCACGCCCGTTATGAAGTAGCGCAGTGGGATGACTGCGTCCCCGCGCTGACCGAAATGCTGGAAGCGCTGGCGGTGCAAGCGGCGGGCATGGGCATCGCGTTGACGGTCGATGCGGAGGAATCGGAGCGGCTTGAGATGAGCCTCGACATCATCGGCAGCGTCGCCGGGTTGCCGTCGCTCAAGGGCTGGGAGGGTTTCGGCATGGCGGTGCAGGCCTATGGCAAGCGCGCACGACCCGTGATCGCCTGGGCCGACGCGCTGGGTCGGGAGATGAACGTCCGGCTTGTGAAGGGCGCGTACTGGGACAGCGAGATCAAGCGCACCCAGGTCGAGGGGCTGGCCGATTATCCGCTGTTCACGCGCAAGGCCGCGACCGACGTCTCCTACCTCGCCTGCGCACGCGACATGCTCGACGCGCCCCATATCCGCCCCGCCTTTGCGAGCCATAACGCGCTGACGGTCGCGACGATCGTCGAATGGGCAGGCAATAGCCGCGATTTCGAATTCCAGCGGCTGCACGGGATGGGTGACGGGCTATACGAGCGGCTGGTGCGCGAGCATGGCTATCACTGCCGCATCTATGCACCGGTGGGCGGGCACCGCGATCTGCTGGCCTATCTGGTGCGGCGGTTGTTGGAGAATGGGGCGAACTCGTCCTTCGTCCACCAACTCGCGGATGAACGGCTGAGCGAGGAGGAAATCCTCGCCGATCCGGTCGTGAAGATCGCGGGCGTCGGTGGGACGCGGCATCCGAGCATTCCGCTGCCGGTCGATCTGTTCGGGGCAGCGCGGCGGAATTCGGCCGGCCTCGATTTGGCCGATCGCGAGATACTGCGCCAAACCACCACCCAGTGCTCCCGCGAAGGCGGGAGCCCAGAGTTGCAAACGGTGTCGCCTGTGGCTCTGGACCCCCGCGTTCGCGGGGGTACCGAAGTGGCGGAGGCGATCACCCGCGCCGCCGCCGCCTTCCCGGCCTGGTCAGCCACGCCGGTTGACGAACGCGCGGCTTGCCTCGACCGCTTGGCCGATCTGCTCGAAGCGCACCGCGATGAACTGATGGCGATCTGCGTGCAGGAAGCCTTCAAGACGATCCCCGACGCGCTGGGCGAGGTGCGTGAGGCGGTCGATTTCTGTCGCTACTACGCTGCCGAGGCACGCGCCAACCTGTACCCGCTCGAACTCCCAGGGCCGACCGGCGAGCGCAACACATTGCGGATGGAGGGGCGCGGCGTATGGGCGACGATTGCGCCGTGGAACTTCCCGCTGGCGATCTTCCTGGGGCAGACAGTTGCTGCGCTCGTTGCAGGCAACACTGTCGTCGCCAAGCCAGCGCCGCAAACGCCGCGCATCGCCGAATTTGCGGTACAGCTGGCGCACGGCGCCGGTGTGCCCAAAGATGCCCTGATCCTCGTCCCCGGCGGCCCGGAAGTCGGCGCGGCGCTCACCGCCGATCCACGGATCATGGGCGTTGCCTTCACCGGCTCCACTGCTACCGCGCGCAAGATCGCCCGCAGCCTGCTGGAGGATGACAGCCGCCCGATCGTCCCGCTCATCGCCGAAACCGGCGGCATCAACGCAATGATCGTCGATTCAACCGCGCTGCCCGAGCAGGTCGTCGCCGATGTTGTTACCAGCGCGTTCCGCTCCGCCGGACAGCGTTGCTCTGCACTCCGTCTGTTGTTGCTCCAGGAGGAAATCGCCGAGGGCGTCATCGAGATGCTGAAGGGCGCGATGGACTTGCTGATCGTCGGCGATCCGGGCGATCCGCGTACCGATGTCGGCCCGGTGATCGATCAGCCGGCCTATGACCGGCTGATGGCGTATCGCGGCGGGCTCGGCAGCGCGATCCTCAAGACCTTGCCGGTGCCCGGCAACGGGCTATTCGTGCCGCCCACACTCGTCCGGCTCGGCGCACTCGACGCACTCGATCGGGAGTGGTTCGGTCCGATCTTGCACGTCGCAACCTGGCCTGCGGGCAAGCTCGCCGAAACGATCGCGGCGGTGAATGCCAAGGGTTATGGCCTGACGATGGGCCTCCACAGCCGCATCGCCCGCGCGAGCGAATTGGTTGAGGCGCGCGCTGCGGTGGGCAATCTGTACGTCAACCGATCGATGATCGGCGCGGTGGTCGGTTCGCAGCCCTTTGGTGGCGAGGGCCTTTCCGGCACTGGCCCCAAGGCGGGCGGGCCGCATTATCTCTACCGCTTCTGTGTCGAGCGTGCCGTGTCGGTGGATACGACCAGTGCTGGTGGCAATGCCACGTTGCTGAGTTTGGATGAGGGAAGTATCTGAAGAACGGCTTGATGGTTGGGGATTATTCACGTAAATATAATGGATTAGATAGGAGTTGGTGATGCTCGCTGTTCGTTATCTGATTATTTTTGTGATGCTCGTCCTCATGTCGAATAATAGTAGCGCTCGAGAAACGCCCAACCGGACGAAGGCCGACACGAATGTTGTTGATCTCGTCATTCTGCGCGACGGCAATGTCGTTGCGACGCCCAAACTGGTCATGCGGATCGGCACGACGGCTGTGCTGACCGTGGCCAAGCATGATGGCTATTCAATAAAGAGCGCGCTTGGCCGGGACAGCCGGATCGCGAACGGTCGAAAATTGGATATTGAGCTGTTTTTTGCCGATGATGGTCGCTGGAAGTCGGCCGGCAAGCCAAGCATTTCCGTTGGCCTGAATGGAAGCGGGCGGCTGATGTGGCGCGATGAAGCAGGCAGCAATTTGGAAATAAGGGCGGCGATCACCGATATGCCGTCCGACACGATCGGCACGCGATCCTGATTTCAGGGTAGCCGTTTCGGGCGAAGGGTGGCGACTTGGCAGCCGGAAGACAGGCCTATGCGCCATCCTTCGGGTCGATCCGCTTCACTGCCTGGACATCAGGATAGGGCAGCACCATCGTCCCATCGGGCGCTGCCGTGAAACTCGTCTGGGTGGGATACGCAAACGTTATCCCTTCAGCGGCGAAGCGGCGGAGGATCGCCAGCCCGACATCATGGCGACCCTGATACCAGCTCGCAAAGTCGGGGCTCAGCGTGTCATATTCCAGCTCGATATCGATCATACTGTCGCCAAACCCGACCAGACCGGCCTGGGCAAAGCCGTGACCGAGCGTTTCTACCTCCTCGCGCAGCATCGCCGGAATGCGGGCAATCACGTCGGCCGGTGTCTGATAGGTGATGCCGAGCGCGAATTTATGGCGGCGAAATTGGCGCCGCGAAATGTTGCGGATTTCCTTTTCCAGCAACTGTTTGTTGGCGATGATGTGCTCCTCGCCCGAGGCGGGCCGGACGCGGGTGGATTTCAGCCCGATCTCCTCGACGGTGCCAGTGGTGTCGTCATAGCTGATGACATCGCCCTTGCTGAACGGTCGATCGAAGATGATCGCCAGCGCCGCAAACAGATCAGCGAATATGCCCTGCGCGGCCAGGCCAATCGCGATGCCGCCCACGCCAAGCCCCGCCACCAGCCCGGTGATATTGACCCCCAAATTGCCCAGGATGACGATGATCGCGATGCCGAACAGCACCACCGTCACCAGCAAGCGGATGATGCCCATCGCATTGGCAATCGTCTCGCCGCTATAATGTTCGCTCTGCGCGCGCTGTTCGATCACCCCAAGCGTGATTTCGCGCGTCCAGATCGCGACCTGGAAACCAGCGGCGATCGTGAAGAGGAAGTTGATCGTCTGGGCGAGCTCGATCGGCGCATGGGCATAGCCATCGACCAGCTTTGCAGCGGTTGCCGCGATGAAGAAATTGGTGGTGCGGCTGGCGGCATGGGCAAAAATCTCCGGCCAGCGTCGGCTCGTTTCGCCGGGCTGATAAAGCCTGCGCACATAACGCCGCACTGCGTGCAGGCCGATGATGATCAGTGTACCGACCAGAATCGCAATCGCAATTTGCAGCCAATGCGTCTGAAACCATGTCCGGTTGACATCAATCATCGCGTTAAACTGGGCGCTGACATCGCTCATCTGGATGGTGGGAGGCTTGCGGGGGCTGGTCATCGCTTCTTTCATGTGGATCGGCTTGGGGTGTCGCTCAGGGCTTTGCGGCTAAGCCCGCAACGGCTCTAGCATAGTGGGTGGCAGGATCGAGACCGGGGCGGTCGATTGGTGGCCATCCCGGTCATTTCGAACAACGCTGCCAATGCACCGCTGACCGCTTCATTCCGGAACCGCTTTCGGATCAGCGGGTTGATGGCGGACCAGCAGCGGAGATTCCCATGACCGATATCACTCAAGCGCATGTCCTTATTCTTGCCACTGACGGTTTCGAGCAGTCCGAATTGTTCAGCCCGCGCGAAGCGTTGATGGATGCCGGGGCGAAGGTGACGCTAGCGTCAATCGGCACCGATCCGATCCAGGGCATGAAACATGCCGAAAAGGCGGAGACGATTACCCCCGATCTCATGCTGCATGATGTCGATGTCGGCGATTATGATGCGCTGGTGCTGCCCGGCGGGGTCACCAATCCCGATACGCTGCGGCTTCAGCCAGAGGCGATCGCGATCATCCAGGCGTTTTTCGATGAGGACAAGACAGTGGCGGCGATCTGCCATGCGCCGTGGTTGTTGATCGAGGCTGATGTTGTTGATGGGCTTCGCGTGGCGAGCTGGCCGTCGCTGCACACTGATTTGGAAAATGCCGGTGCGGAGGTGGTTGACGCGGCGGTCGTCATTGACGGCAATCTGATCACCAACTGCAATCCGGACGATCTGCCCGCCTTTAACGCGGCGCTGATCGAAGCGATTGGCGCACAGGTGCGCGAGCCTGCCTAACGCGCTGGCTGGCCCGTGGCGATCGGCAAGACTGGCGTCGGGGCTGGCGCTTGGGCTGCACGTTGGCCCTTGCGAAAGGGCTGCCAGACCGCTTCGCTGCGGCGGCGCGCAAGATAGGTGTCCAGCCCGATCTGCGCGCCGATCAGCATATAGATGAAGGGTTGGAAGGCGATGCCGACAAAGGCCGCGCCAAGCAGATAGACGATATGCGCGTTTTGCAGCGCGCTGGCCAATGGCGTTACCCAGGCTTCGTCAGCACTGGCCTTGCGATATCGTTGGCGCAGCACTTCCATGCGGAAAACGCCGGCGATGTTGATCATCAGCCACAGGGCAAGCCCCGGATAGCCTTGTTCGCCGAGCATCTCAAAATAGCTGCTGTGATAGGCGCGGGCGCTGTCTTCCTCGGGCGTGCGCACCACGGTGATGTTGTTGCCTGATCCGACGACTTTTACCGTTTCAAAGCGCAGATGGTTCTGGCGATAGGCTTCGAAGCCGCCGCCGAACGGATGGGTTTTGGCGTAATCGATCGTCCATTTCCACACTGCGACCCGGGTGGAGGCGGAGGTGTCGGATTGGTGATTCTGGATTGTCTGCATGCGTTCCAGGAATGATTCCGGCAGGAACGGCAGCGACACGATCGGCACGACGGCGACCAATGCCAGATACATGAGCCGCCTTTTGGCGTTGCGCAGCATCAGCGCCGCGAGAAGCCCGATGCAGACCAGGCCGGTCCGCGCCGATGTGCCAACCGGGATCAGCAGGCAGGCAAAGGCAAGCGCATAGCAGAAGATCTTCACCTTCCAGTCGGGCTTGAAGATCGTGCCATAGGTGGCAAACCACAGCACCAGCGGTACGATGCAGACCGCGACGGTCGAGATGATGCTGCCTTCATACAGGCCGCTATTATTCGATACCATCAGGTTCAGCTCGCCATAGCCGCCGCCCGACGCCAGCGTCTTGATCCCGCCAACAATGATGATCGATCCTGCCGACAGGATCATGAACAGCAACAGCGCCTCGATCCTGAGCTTGGTGCGCAGCGTGAGCGGCAGGAAGATGGCAAAGGCCAGCGCTTTCCACACCCAATCCCATTTCCCCATCGCATCCACCGGGAAATCCGCACTGCGCGTGGTGATTGCGCAATAGATCAGCATCAGCAGCAATAGGAACTGGCGCGGTGCCAGCCTGGTGTCGCGCTTGTCGTCAAACATCGCCCAGGCGCCGACCGCCGCGATCACGGCGATCAGTGAAATTGGCACGCTGTTGAGCAGCAAATAGGTCAGCCGCTGGGGCGAGACGATGTCGATATAGACATAGGTCAGCACGAACACGAACGGGCGGCGAAAGCCGAACCCGAACATGGCGAGCAGAAAAGCAATGAAGGCGAGGTCACGCACCCGGATCATCCTCCGGTTGGGCGGAAGGCTCGCGATCAAGATCGGGGCGGCGCAGCAAAAGGAATGCGGCCAGCATCATCAGCCCATGCGTCAGGCCGAGCGCGAAATTGTCGATCATGCCCTTTGCCCTGCCTGCCTGAAAAAACCTGCGCTGCGGCGCCTAGGGGCTGGATACGCCGAACCGGGTTGACGGTGCGTTAAACACTGTTGTGGCAAGTCAGCTGCGTTATGCGCATTCTTCACATCCTTGATCACGGGCTGCCCTTGCAGAGCGGCTATACCTTTCGCACCCGCGCCATTTTGAAGGCGCAGATGGCGCGTGGCTGGCAGGTCGCAGCGGTCACTGGCCCGCGCCAGGGCGGCGATAGCGCGGATGAGCGCGTTGATGGGATCGACTTTTATCGAACCCCGACGCCCAAGCCCTGGATCAGCCCCTTTGGCGAATTGCGCGAGATTAGCGCGTTTTCACGGCGCATTGGCGCGGTCATCAAGCAGTTTCAGCCTGACATCCTCCACGCCCATTCACCCGTCCTAGACGCCCTCGCCGCGCGCCGCGCGAGTCGCCGCTATCATGTGCCGATGCTTTATGAAATTCGCGCCTTTTGGGAGGATGCGGCCGTCGGCAATGGCACCGGGATTGAGGGATCGTGGCGATACCGCGCGACACGGGCGCTTGAAACGCGGATGGTCAATAAGGTCAATGCCGTCGCGGTGATCTGTGAAGGGTTGCGCAGCGATCTTGTCGCGCGCGGGGTGCCGCCACAGCGGATCATGATCTCCCCCAATGGCGTTGATCTCACCTTGTTCGGCAAGCCATTGCCCTATGATGCAGCGCTGGCCGATGATCTTGGGATCGCCGGTGATGAGGTGATCGGCTTTATCGGCAGCTTTTATGCCTATGAAGGGCTGGCCGATCTGATCGCCGCGATGCCGCGATTGGTCGCGTCGCGCCCCCGGATGAAGCTGGTGCTGGTTGGCGGCGGCCCGTGCGAAGAAGCGCTGCGCGCGCAGGCTGAGGCCAGCGAGGTCGCCGCGCATATTCATTTCGTCGGCCGCGTGCCGCATCAACAGGTCGAGCGTTATTACAGCGTGATCGATGTGCTGGTTTATCCACGCAAGCGCATGCGGCTGACTGATCTGGTGACCCCGCTCAAGCCGCTAGAGGCCATGGCGCAGGGCCGGCTGGTCGCGGCTTCGGATGTCGGCGGCCACCGCGAACTCATTCGCAACGGCGACACCGGCAGCCTGTTTCCGCCTGACACCCCCAAAGAAATGGCCCGCGCCATCGCGGCGCTGTTTGCCGATCGCGATGCCTGGCCGGCGCGCCGGGCGCGGGCGCGCGCCTTTGTCGAAGCGGAACGCAACTGGGCGAATAATGTCGCGCGTTATGCTCCTGTTTACCAAAAACTAATCGAATCCGCCGATAGATTGGCACCATGGTCGCACAATCCCGTCGTCAACGTCTGACCCTTCCTGTTGCGCCGCTTGCCGGTGCGCTGGTGGGAATAATGACCGCCGCGATTTTCGCGCTCGTGCCGGGCGACATGCTCGGTCGGTTGATCTTGCGCACGGGTATTGCCGCGATCATTCCTGCCGCCGAACCGCCATTAGGTGTAACCGCCCGGCTGGTACTGATCCTGATGTGTGGCGGCGGCGCGGCGTTAGTCAGCTGGTTTGCCGTGTTCCTGATTACGGGATCGCGCACGATCATGTTTGGCAGCGATGCCGCGTCGACCGACGACGCTGATCCTGATCAAGTGGCACCCGTGCTGCGTCGTGCCGATGCGCATCCCGATGCGCCGTCGCGTCGTCCAGTCTTTGCCAATCGCGATCTGGGGACGCCCTTTCTGGACGTCCGCGCCCGGCACCTAGTCGCGGACGATGCTCCAGCCCCGGATAGCGGCATCGCGCATGCGCCGCTGCCGCTGCGGCGCGAAACGTTGGATCTTCCCGATGATCTTGATCAGCTGCTCTCGGTCTTTGATCCGGGTGCCATGCCGCCAAGCGCCGCACCTGCGTCGCCCGTGCCCCCACCCGCTCCCCCGCGTCAGCAGATTTTCGCGCCGACCGAGCGCTTTGAAACATTTGAACTAACGCCGATGGTGCGCCCAACGCCCGGCGATCCGGTGCCGCCGGCCAGTGAACCACGGACACCGCGCGACACGCAGGCAACGATTGCCGCGCTGCTCGAACGGCTCGAACGCGGCGTAACCACCCGCGCGGACCGCGCACCCGTGCCAGATGTCAGCCGGATGAAGCGCGATGAGGGGTTACAGGAAACCCTGGTGTCCCTGCGCCGGATGGCAACGCGCGAGTGATCGGCTCGCGCCATTACCGCGTTTCGACCGTCAGTATTTCCAGATCGGCTTCCACGCGACCCGCGCTTTTGCGCGTGGCGTTGATGGCGAGATCGGCAACCAGATGTCCGCTGATCGCGAATTCGGCGTCGGCCAAGCCGCCTAACCAGCGCTCGATCGCTGGGTTGAGCGGGGCAGCCAGTGTAATCTGATGCCTGGCCCCGATAAAGGTGGCGCTCGCCCATTGATCCCAATCAGCCGTTATTATTTCCACCGGGCAGTCAGCGCGCCTGGCCTGTTGGGCGATGGCGCGGGTCAGCGCGGTGCCGATATCGGGGCCGCGGCTCATGATGGGGCCTGATCGGCAAGCGTGGCAATCGCGGCCTCGATCCGGGCTGCGGTGCGTTCACGCGGCTCGCGGCCGCGCCGCATATCTTCCACCAGCCGTGGATCGTTGACGGCAAGTCGACCGAATTTGGTGGGCGGCATCGCCGATTGCCGCAGGAACCGCTCCACTTTCAACAGCATAGACATGGCAATCTCCCGAGTCTTTGATAATGCTCATTGTTTGTTCTCACATTTCCAACTTGTCTAGGAAAAATCCTACGCGTAGTGTTCGGCGATGGATCAGGCGGAAGTTCGTGCCGCTTTGGCGGCTCTGGCGCTGGCGCGCGGCGAAAGCCTTGCCGCTTTGTCGCGGCTGATTGGGCGCAACGCCGCCTATCTTCAGCAATTTGTGACGCGCGGATCGCCGCGCGCGCTGCATGAGCAGGACCGGCGCGTGCTTGCGGCCTATCTTGGCGTAGCGGAGGCGGTGCTGGGTGCGCCGATTTCAGCCCCAGCGACGGGGGCGCTGGTACGCGTGCCGCGCATTGATGCGGTCGCGCTGGCAGGACCGGGCGGATTGCTGGAGGGAGATCGCGCCTTGGCGGGCGAAGCGATCGATCCCGCGCTGCTGCGTCAATGGGGTGTGGCGCCCGCAAGCCTTTCGATCATCACCGCGCGCGGTGAATCGATGCTGCCGACAATTGCCGACGGTGATGACATGTGGGTTGATCGCGCCGATGTGCAGCCCAGCGCGCGCGGCGGCATTTATGTGGTGCGGTTGGCGGCAGGGCTGGTGGTGAAGCGGCTGGTGCCGCGCGTCGGCGGCCTGTTGGTCACCAGCGACAACCCCGATTTCCCGCCGCTTGTAGCCGATCCGGAGATGGAGATTATCGGCCGGGTCGTCCGGCTCACCCGCCTGCTGAAATAGCGAAAATCCGGCAGTTCAGCGGCGGTCGCGCAGCCAGATGAGGATCGCCAGGACAACGCCAACGCCGATGCCGACGAACAGCCCGCGCGTCGATTCGCCGAAAAAAGCGCCACCAAAGGCGCCAATCATGGCGCCGATCGCAATCAGGAAGCCGCCAGCGGCGGGGGTGCGGGAAGGGGAATCGCTCATCCACTTGCCCTGCCATGGGATGGCACCGCACGCCAGTGGAACGATAGCGCTAATTACCGACGCTGTGTTTACCATTGCCCGTAATCGTCCCGCCAGCTTTGCTTGTTATTCGCTTGGCCATGGCGTTTCCCCGATTTGATCACTGTGATGAGGCTGCCCCGCCCATCCCCTATCTCCATGATCGCGGCGCAGTTGATGCCGCGGCCGACCTTATCCTGCGCTTCGGCGATGATGCCGGTTTTGAGGCGGCGGCCTTGGCGGAGCGCAGCCGCAATCTGGGCAATGCCATTGGCTTTTGCCGCTGGCGGCAGATTGAGCGGCTGATTGTGTTGCTCGCAACCGGGCGCTCCTTTGGCACGGTTCACTGACGAATCCTGCGCCACAACGAGCCCAGCTTGCGTCGAATTTCGTTACGCCCCCGGTGGGCAACGCTGTCCCTTCCAGGTTGCGGGCGCTAGAGCGGCGCGATGCTATGGCATAGTCAATTAGGTGGTACACGACGAGGCAGGATGGCTTTTGCAGCGCTGATGGCGATTGCGATGCCACACGCGGTTCAGGCACAGGACGTGCCGGCATCAACTCGCCCAGCACCCACGCAGGACTCCACGGGTCAGGTGCCGGCATCCAATGACATGCTTGATCCGGGTTCGCCAATGGCACCCCTGCCCGATATTGGCGTGGCATGGCCAGATCTGACAGCCACGACCGAAACGGCCGATACCGACAGCACCAAAACCGATATCGCTGATCTGACCGGCTATAACTACCGGATCGACGGCATTGATGCGGTCGCCGATGCGGTGTTCAAGGCGCGGTTCGATGCGCTTTCGACGCTGCGCATTCATCGCGGCGAACCCTCCAATGCCGCGCAGATCGAACGGCGGGCGCGTGAAGATGCAGCGCTGTTGCAATCGCTGTTGCGCGGCGCAGGCTATTATGATGCGGAAATCAGCAACAGCTTGGAGACGCAGGGCGGCGAGCCACTGGTGGTGCTGAATGTCGTTTCTGGGCCGCAATATCGTTTCGATACGGTCACGCTGCCCGGACTGGCTGCTGCCGGGGATCAGGCAGCGCCGCTGCGCAAGGAGTTCGGCGTCGCTGCCAATGATCCGGTCGATGCCGATGCCATTTCGGTCGGCGAGGCGACCGTTCGGGCGCGGATTGGCGAGAAGGGCTTTCCCTTCGCCAAGATCGACAAGCCAGAGATTGTCATCGACCACGCCACCCAGACGGCAACGCTGGAAATGCGCGTTGAACCGGGTGGCGCGCGAACCTTTGGCCGGGTCCTTACGCCACCCAATGCATTGATGAATGCCCGGCACATCGAAAAAATCGCCCGGTTCAAGGCGGGCGACTCTTTTGACGAAAGCCAACTCGACGATCTCCGCCGTGCCTTGATCCAGACGGGCATCGTCTCATCGGCTGAAGTAAAGCCGGTGGAGGGCAAGACGCCCGGTACGGTGGATATCGATGTCGCCTTGCTCCCCGCGCCGCTGCGTACCATTGCGGGCGAAATCGGTTATGGCACTGGTGAAGGGGTGCGCGCGGCGGCGAGCTGGACGCACCGTAACCTGTTTCCACCGGAAGGCGCATTCACCGCGCGGGCGGTTGCCGGTACGCAGGAGCAATCGGGCGGCGTCATCTTCCGTCGCAACAATTTTGAAGGCCGCGATCGTGTCCTGACCGCGCAGCTCATCGCGTCCAACGTCAATCGCGCTGCTTTTCAGGCCACAACCTATTCGTTGAGCGGCAGCCTGGAGCGCCAGACGACGATCTTCTTTCAAAAGGCCTGGACCTGGTCGATCGGTGCCGAACTGGCTGCATCGGACGAACGCGACGTGATTGTTGCAACGGGCGTGGCCCGACGCCGGACCTTCTTCATTGCCGATTTGCCGGTCAGCCTGAATTACGACGGATCGGACGATCTGCTCAACCCGACCAAGGGGTTCCGGCTCGGTGGGCGGATATCGCCCGAGCTGTCGCTGCAGGGCAGTGCTTTTGGCTATGCGCGCGTCCAGCTCGATGCCAGCGCCTATCAGGCGCTTGGTGATCGAGTGGTGATTGCCGGCCGCGTCCGATTGGGCACGATCGCAGGTGCGCCGCGTGATGCGATTGCGCCGTCGCGGCGCTTTTATGCAGGCGGCGGCGCTTCGGTGCGCGGCTATGGCTTTCAGGCGATCGGTCCGCGCGATCCGAACAACGATCCCATCGGTGGCCGCAGCCTTACCGAATTCTCCATCGAGGCGCGCATCAAGGCCTTTGGGCCGTTCGGGCTCGTCCCGTTTTTCGATGCGGGGAACATCTATACTGCTGACTTGCCGCGATTCACCGCGCTGCAATTTGGGGCGGGGCTTGGCCTGCGTTATTATTCGAACTTCGGGCCGATCCGTATTGATGTCGGCACACCGCTCAACCCACAACGCGGTGATCCGCGCGTGGCCGTTTATGTATCGCTGGGGCAGGCTTTTTGACCGAGGCTGACGATCAGCCTGCGCCGCGCGCGGGAGTAGCGCGGGTCTGGCGATGGCTTGGCGGCCTGATCGCTGGGCTCGTTGTGCTGTCGCTGGCCGGGCTGGCGCTGCTTGATTCAAGCATCGGTCACCGCTTCCTTGCCGATCAGGTTGACGCACTTCGGCCGTCGAACGGGCTGCGCTATTCGGTCGGCAGGATCGACGGATCGATTTTCGGCGACGCAACGCTGATTGATGTGCGCGTGCGCGACCCAAAAGGGCTGGTCCTGGTGGTGCCGCGCGCGTCGATTAGTTGGGTGCCGCTCGCTTGGCTGTCAAACCGGCTTGAGATCAAACGACTGACGATCCCTAAGGCCAGGCTGGTGAAGCTGCCGGAAACAGTGCGGACCGGCAAACCAAGCCCGGCGCTGCCCAGCTTTGATATCCTGATCGGGATGCTGCGGATTGATCTGCTGGCGATCGACCGCCGCGTCACCGGCACGGCGCGGATGGGTAGCCTCGCTGGGCGCGCGGATATCCATGATGGCCGTGCACTGATCGATCTGCGTGCGCTGGTCGAAGGCAGCGATCGATTGCTGCTCAATCTCGATGCCGAGCCGGATCGCGATCGGTTCGACATCGATCTGCACGCTGATGGCGCTGCCGACGGTCTGCTCTCAAAGCTTGCCCGCCTGACCAAGCCGATCAAGGCCCGGATCGCCGGCCAGGGGCGCTGGTCGCGCTGGCGCGGCACGGCGTTGGCTGATGTCGGCGGCAAGCGGGTTGTCGATCTCACGCTGGGCAACCAGGCGGGGCGCTATACGCTGTCCGGTGCGCTGACGCCGTCGCGCCTGTCGGCGGGCAAGTTCGTCAGGCTGGCCTTGCCGCAGATCATGATCAACGGCGCGGCGACATTGGTGGCGCGGCAGCTTGATGGTCAATTGACGCTGCGATCGTCGGCACTGGCGATCGACTTGGATGGCGGGCTTGATCTTGCCGCCAGTGCTTTCCGCAAGCTGCAGATCCGCACCCGGCTGCTGCAGCCCCCTGCATTACTCACCCGGATGGTCGGTCGGGCGGTTGAGTTGCGAGCGATCCTGGATGGCAGCTTTGCCAATGCGGCATTCGATTATCGGCTCTCGGCTGATTTCGTGTCGTTCGGCAAGGAGGGCTTCAACAAGGTCGTCGCGGCGGGCAAGGGGCGGCTCGGCAAGCAACCCGTGGTGGTGCCGATCCATCTGAGCGTCTCTGAAGTCAGCGGAATCGACAAGGTCGCCGGACAAATTCTGCGTAACCTGACGCTGGACGGCAAGCTGCTCGTCTCGGCCGCACTGATCAACGGCGCTGATCTTCAGTTCAAATCGGACAAGCTGAACGGCAGTCTGAACTTGCTGGTCGATCTCAAAAATGGTCGCTTCGATGTTGGGATTCAGGGCGCGCTGGGCCGGTTCACGATTCCCGGGCTCGGCATCGTCGATGTCGTGTCGACGCTGAATGTGGTCCCTGATCCGAATGGCAAGGGCGCACGCATCCTGGGCAAAGCCAGCGTGCAGATGATCCGGCTCGACAATGAATTTTTCCGGTCATTGGCTGGAGGCTTGCCCCGGCTGACCGCGAATCTTGAACAATCGACGGATGGTATCCTGCATTTCAGCAATCTGGTCCTGACCGCGCCTGATATCCGGATCGTCGGCAATGGCTATCGCCGTCGCGACGGCAGCTTTTATTTCGAAGGGAGCGGCAACCAGAACAGCTATGGCCCGCTGACGCTGAAGCTTGATGGCCGGATCGAGCGCCCCACGCTCGACATCACGCTTGCCCGTCCCAATGAGACGCTGGGCCTGCGCCAGGTCCGCGCGCATCTTGATCCGACACCGGCGGGATATCGGCTCACCGCATCTGGCGGATCAACGCTGGGTGATTTTGATTTGCGCGGTGGGCTCGATCTGCCCAAGGGCGGACGCGCGACAATCGTGATCGATGCGCTCGATGCCGGTGGCATCAAGGCAAGCGGATCGTTGCTGGCGGCCGATGGCGGCTTTGATGGCACGCTGAATGTCGGCGGCGGGGGCGGGGTGACCGGTGAGATCAGCTTTGCGCCGATTGAGGGCGTACAGCGGATAGAGGTGCATCTTGATGCCGCCAATGCGCAGGTTCTGGGTAATGCGGTGCTGCGGCGCGGCCGGCTCGATCTGGTTACGATGCTTGATCCCAAGGGCGCGACGGTTGAGGCAAGCGCCAAGGGTACAGGGCTTCGTCGTGGCTCGCTTGGGCTGGCGCGATTTGACGGCACAGCGTCGCTGCGCGGCGGTGTCGGTACGGTCAAGGCAGCGATTGCTGGATCGCGCGGTCGCGCCTTCGACATTCGCGGCGAGGCCGATGTGACCGCTGATCGCTATCGGATCACCGCCGCGGGGACGATTGATCGGCGTCCGATCAAGCTGCTGAGCCCGGCGGTGGTGACGCGATCCGGCGATGGCTGGCGACTTGCGCCGACCCGGCTGGATTTTGCGGGCGGCAATGCCGAGATTGGCGGCCAGTTCACCAGCGATTCGGCGGCGATCGACGCCACGGTGTCGCGACTGCCGCTGACCATTTTTGATATCGTCTATCCGGGCCTTGGTCTGGCGGGCAGCGCATCGGGCAAACTCAGCTATGCCGAAGGCGGTGGCGCGGCGCCGGTTGGCAAGATGGACATGACGGTACGCGGACTCAGCAGGTCGGGACTGGTGCTGTCCTCCAAGCCGATCGACCTGGGGGTCGCGGGCGTCTTGCAAGCCAATAATGCCGCCTTGCGGGCAGTGATGGAAAGCGGCGGCAAGACGATCGGGCGGGCGCAGGCGCGGCTGTCGCCGCTTGGCGCGGGCAGCTTGCGTGCACGGCTCGCCAATGCCCAGCTATTCGCGCAGGTCCGCTATGACGGCCCCGCCGATACGCTGTGGCGGTTGACCGGCATTGAATTGTTCGATCTGTCCGGACCGATCGCAATCGGTGCCGATTTGGGCGGCAAGGTCAATGATCCGCGCATACGCGGGGTGGTGCGCGCAAAGGGCGCGCGGATTGAAAGCGCGACCACCGGCACCGTGCTGACCGGGGTGGAGGCGTCGGGCACCTTCAACGGATCGCAACTGAGCTTCAGCAATTTTGCCGCCGATGCGGGCAAGGGCGGGCGCGTGACGGGCAGTGGCAGCTTTGATTTTGCTGCGGTCAACGGTTTCGGCATTGATCTGAAGTTGCAAACGGACAAGGCGGTGATGATCAATCGCGACGATATCGCCGCGACGGTCACCGGGCCGATGACAATCCATTCAAGCGGCGCTGGCGGGGTGATTGCTGGCGATCTGGTGCTCAACGCCAGCCGCTATCGGCTTGGCCAGGCGGTTTCCGCCACAGCGGTGCCGCAGCTCAACATCAAGGAGATCAACCTGCCCGATGATACGGGCATTGAGGATAGCCGACAGCGCGAACCGTGGACGCTCGATGTGCGCGCACGCGCCAGCAATGGGCTGCGCGTCAATGGGCTGGGGTTGACCAGCGAATGGACGGCTGATCTGCAGATTGGTGGCGCGCCAGACAATCCCGCCATCGCTGGCCGGGCGGACATCATCCGGGGGACCTATGAATTTTCTGGCCGTCAGTTTGACATCGACCGTGGCGTGATCCGCTTTGGCGGGGAAACGCCGGCCAATCCGGTGATCGACATATCGGCCAATGCCGACAGCACGGGCCTGTCGGCATCAATTCAGGTGACTGGCCCCGCGACCCGTCCGGAGATCAACTTTTCAAGCGTCCCCGCGCTGCCGCAGGACGAACTCTTGTCGCGGCTGTTGTTCGGCACGTCGATCACCAACTTGTCGGCGCCCGAAGCCTTGCAGCTCGCCGCGGCGGTTGCCTCGCTGCAGGGGCGCGGCGATGGGCTCAATCCCATCAACGCGCTGCGCCGCGTCGCCGGGCTTGATCGGTTGCGGATTCTGCCGGCCGATACCAGCCTTGGTCGGACGGGATCATCCGTGGCCGCCGGTAAATTCATCACGCGCAAGCTTTATGCGGAAATCATCAGTGACGGGGCGGGCTATTCGGCAACGCAGGTCGAATTCCGGGTCACGCGCTGGCTGTCGATCCTGTCGACCATTTCGACGATCGGGCGGCAGAGCGTCAACGTCCGCGTGTCCAAGGACTATTGAGCCGCCGTCCTTTGAGTGTGATGACTTCGGATTTGATTACCCCATACGCCGTTGGCCCTGAGCGAAGTCGAAGGGCAAGCGTAGCGCAGGGGCTTCGACTTCGCTCAGCCCGAACGGGGGTGCGGTTCAATCAACCGAACGTCATCACACGCTAACGGCCGCCACGACCGCAGCCGCCAGGCGGGCGGGCACCTCCGGGTCGAGATCGGGATAGAGATCGGGTTCGATCGCCTCCAGCTCCATCAACGCCAGCGTGCCATCGGCCAGCCGGATCAGATCGATCCGCGCATAAAGCGGTGCAGCGGGCAGGGCGGCGAGCGCACGCCGGGCAATCGCCATCGCCTCTACGCTGGGATCAAGCGGGGTAAAGACGCCGCCAAATTGCGGCTGCACGCGAAAATCGCCGGGCTTGGCGACCTTGCGCGCGGCATTGCTGAAGGCACCGCCAATGAAGATCAGCGACAACTCGCCCTCATCGCCAACTGCCGATATCAATGGCTGGATGATCGCTTGTGGCAGCAGATCGAACGAGTCCCCGCGCGCGATCCGCGTGGTGCGATAACTGCCGCCCGAGATTTGCGGCTTTACCACCAATTCAGCCACGCCAAACGCATCAAACGCGGCATCGACACTGGCCTGATCCGCATCTCCGAACCAGCTCGGCACGATCGACACGCCCGCAGCCGACAACGCCGACAGATAGGTTTTGCGCGTATTCCAGCCGAGCAGGGCGGGCGGATTGAGCAGCAGCCGATCGGCGGGCCATGCCGCCAGCATCGCCTGCCAAGCCGCCACCCGGTGATGATAGCCCCAGGCGAACAAGGCGAGCGCTGCCGCGCCGTTGCCCGGCCCCAAATCCCAGGGCCGGGGCGTGATCATCAGCCCGGCATCCGCAAAGGCCTGCGTATAGGGCAGCAGCGTTTCGGCTGCCATCTCCGCATAGGGATCGCCCGCCACCGGCATCAACATATCGATGATCACCGGCATGGCGGGTGGCGATCAGGCAGGTTCGCCGACGATGGTCTTCAACTCCATGAAATCGGTCAGGCCATATTTGCCATTTTCGCGGCCATTGCCCGATTGCTTATAGCCACCGAACGGGGCGTTGCCATCGGGGCTCCAGCTGTTGATCGTGACCAGCCCGGCGCGCAGTTTCGGCGCAACCTTCGCCGCCGCCGCCGGATCACCCGAGATCGTCGCGGACAGGCCATAAGGTGTGTCATTGGCGATCCGGATGCCATTCTCCAGCGTGTCATAGCTGGTGATCGTCGCCACGGGGCCGAAGGTTTCCTCCTGCGCGATCTTCATGTCGGGGGTGACATCGGCAAACAGCGTCGGCTTGATATAATAGCCCGAATTGCGGCCATCCGGACGCCCAACCCCGCCTGTTACCAAGGTTGCGCCCTCATCGATCGCCGACTGGATCAGCCCCTGGATCTTGTCGAACTGCGCCTTGTTGACGACCGGGCCGATATGCGCGCCCATTTCGGCAGGGTCACCGACCGTCGTCGCCTCGAACACCGCCTTCGCCACGGCGACGGCACTGGCGGTCTGCGATGTGTGGACGAGCAGCCGGGTGGGCGCGATGCAGCTCTGCCCCGAATTGGCGAGCACGCCCATCAAGGTCGGCGGCAGCACGGCCTGCAAATCGGCGCCCTCCAGCACCAGATTGGGGGCCTTGCCGCCCAGTTCCTGATGCACGCGCTTGACGGTGGCAGCGGCCGCCTGTGCGACCGCGATGCCCGCCCGAGTCGATCCGGTGAAGCTCACCATGTCGACATCGCGGTGACTGGACAGCGCCGCCCCAACGCCAGGCCCGTCGCCATTGACGAGGTTGAACACGCCCGCCGGCACCCCCGCCTTATCGAGGATTTCAGCCAGGATCATTGCACAGCCCGGTGCTTCTTCGGACGGCTTCAGCACGATCGTATCGCCAGCGGCGAGCGCAGGCGCGACCTTGGCGGTGATCTGGTTGAGCGGCCAGTTCCACGGCGTGATCATCGCGACGACGCCCAAAGCCTCATGCACGACGCGCGCCCGGCCCAGCCGTTCCTCGAACGGGAATTCATTCAATGCCTTCAGCGTCGAGATGAAATGGCCAAGCCCCGCAGGCACCTGTGCCGCGCTGGCAAAGCCGATCGGCGCGCCCATTTCCTCGCTCACCGCCTTGGCAAGATCGGGCATGCGCGCTTTATATTCCTCGATGATCCGGGTCAGCAGCGCCGCCCGTTCTGCGACCGTGGTTTGCGACCAGCCGTCAAACGCGGCACGCGCAGCGGCGACGGCCTTGTCGACATCGGCCTGGGTGCCGAGCGTGATTTCGGTGCACGCCGCTTCGGTAGCGGGGTTAATGACGTGATGGACGGTCCCGCCGTCGCTCTCGACCCAGGCGCCGTTGATATAGTGTTTCAGATAGCTGTGCATGGCTTGCTCTCCACTGGGTCCGCGACGGTGCGCGATCATCTTATCGCCGCGAGGGATGCCAGCGAGGGCGATGGGTTGCAAGGTGAAACGGGGGAGTGCGCGCGATTGGCGGCACGGTTTGGGGAGGCAGCGTGGCAAGCGCCTGCCGGGGGTGCTTAGTCTGAGGCTATTTCAGCGCTGGTGCCCGTCAAGCGGAGCAAGCCAGTGCGCAATCGGGCGGTCGCAGGTGATTCTATCCAGGTGACCACGCACCAGGCCAGGCCGAGCATCAAGCCCATGCAGAAAAAGGGAAGGAACATCCACAGCGTCGGCGGCAGCAATGTTCCGGCCAATCCAATCAGGCCGATGCCAAGTTCATTGTGGAGCAGGTAAAGCGGGTAGCTGACCGCGCCAGCGAAGAGCAGCCAGCGGGTGGAAAGACCGCGTTGGATGACCCGTGATCGCTGTGCGAGCGCGAAGAACAACAGGCAAAAAGTCAGATAAATGCGCGATTCAAGATCGCCAGGCTGCCAGAGATCGGAGGTGAATGCGCTAATGACGCCAGCGACCAAGGCCGCTGCAAATAGCGCGTTTGAGCGGGGGGCGCTGGCTTTGTAGAACAGCGCGCCTGAGACGAACCATCCATAATATTCAGCCCCTATCCATTGCAGCGGCGTCATCGCGGTAGCAAGCCAAGGCAGTTGGGCCGAGCTGGCAACGCGTGATGCAATGATGGTCAGAAGCCAGATGGTCGCCAAAGCCGCCAAGCCCCGCCGCCATCCGAGGCGAGCATAGGCCAAGCCGAACACCACATAGAAACCCATCTCGACATAGAGCGTCCAGTAGACGCCATCGAGTTCATCGACCGGGCGACCGAGCAATGCCTGCCAAAATGGCGGGATGATGAAGGTCAGGCCGGGCAGAAGATTGACCGGCGCGGCCCGGCCATGGGGCATATATTGCCCGATCAGCTGCGATGCGCTGAACACAAGGAGGGAGGCAAAGAGCATCGCTGGGAACAATCGCGACCAGCGCCGCGCCATGAATTCGCCAAAACCCTGGCACCGTTCGAGCGTCATCAGGATCACGAAACCGGAAATACAAAAGAAGATATTCACGCCGATCCAGCCGTGATCCAGGACCGGGATGGCAGCATAGCGCGTGCCATAGGGCAGGAATTTTTCGTAATCCCAGTTCGTATAGTGCCAAGCCATGACAGCGAGCACGGCCACGCCGCGCATACCGTCCAGATAGCGCAGCCGGTGCTGGTTGACGCTCGCTGATGGCCCCGCCTCCGGATCGACGCGGCTGCTTAGCACCACGGTCCCATCCCCGTCGGGTAGAGGGAGCTGCTAGACGGAATCAATCGATGCACGAAGGCAGTTTACCCTGTTGAAAAGCATCATGGTCACACATTTTTCAATCAATATGCGGCGGTTAGCTAGCAGCGCAAGGAATAGCGTGACGGCAATGGCAAAACAATAACCACCCCATTGGCAATCCCTCCGCGCTGCGAATAGATTGATCGCCCAGAGCGGGGAGCGCAGACGTCGGTGGAGCAATGGCAAATCCTTGACCTGCTGTTTCGCGGGATGGCCGTTGGTGCGCAGCTGGGGCTAGGCATCTCACTCGCGCGCAGCGCCGACAATCGTGCGCTGAGGATCGCGACCTTGCTATTCGTCTTCAGCAATATCGGCTTCACGCTCAACGGGTTTCATCCGATCGGGCGAATCATCGGACCCGCCCAGATCCTGCTTTGGCTGATTCAGATTGGCGGCGCGGGCTATTTTTGGCTCTTTGCCGTCACCCTGTTCGAGGATCGCCAGCTAACCGCGATGAGTGTCGCGCCGTCGGGCGCGCTTACCTTGATCGGCCTGTTCGGAGAATATGGCCCGCGGATAACGGCGCCAGCGATCTGGGGCGTGCACAACATCTTTGGGCTATTGCTCGCGCTGCATGCGCTGGTGGTGATTATCCGGTCGGGCCGTAATGATCTGGTTGAGGCGCGGCGTCGGCTGCGCGTGCCCTTTTTGGTATTGATCGCGGTATTTTCGATCGTGCTCAGCATCGCCCAGATCGGCCAGATATTGGGCATCAATGCGAGTTGGTATGAATTCGCCAACGCCTCAATCCAGGCCATGTTGGGCATTGCCGGCGTGGCGGTGCTGCTTGAGGCGCGACCGGCACTGTTCGGCGTCGCGGGCGGCGGACGGTCAACGCCGATCGAATCGCGCGCGGTTGACGACAGCGCGATCTGGCTCGATCGATTGCAGCAGGCGATGGACGCCGACGCGCTGTGGCGGCGCGAGGGGCTAACGATTGGAGACCTTGCCAAGGCAATCGGGTTGCCAGAGCACCGGCTGCGGCGGCTGATCAACGACCGGCTCGGGCACCGCAACTTCGCGAATTTCGTCAACCAGCGCCGCATTGGGGAGGCGCGCACGCTGCTGAGCGATCCCGCAAGCGCGACGCGTAATGTTGCGAGCATTGCGTTTGATCTGGGATTCGGCTCGCTAGGTCCCTTCAACCGCGCCTTTCGAGAGGCGACCGGGGTAACGCCGACCGAATTTCGCCGCTTGGCACTGCGCGATGCCTCGTCGATTCCCGAAAACCCTCGCTGATTTCAGAATCAGCCAGCATTTCCGCCATATCGGCGAGACCATCGCCGTCCCGTGAAGCGAAGGGCGCCCCACCTGATCAAAGGAGGGTTCGCTCATGTCGTTGGACTATCTTGCATCGCTGGGGTCGCACTGGGTGCTGCTCATGCTCGGCGATGTCATTCGTTATGTAATCTTCGCCACCAGTTTCTGGTTGCTGCTCTGGTATGCATTGGCAAGGCCGCTCGCCAACCGGCGGATCCGCAGCCAACGCCCGCCCGGTCGCCAGCTCCGGAAGGAGTTTTTCTACTCGCTGCGGTCGATCGCGGTATTTTCCACGGTCTCACTAGCGGTGACGATCGCGCATCATCTCGGCTGGTGGAAGGGCAGCCAGATTGCCGCAAGCTGGGGCCCCGTCTGGTTCTGGGCCAGCCTGGTGTTGATGATCGTCGCGCACGATGGCTATTTCTATTGGGCGCATCGGCTGTCGCATAACCGCAGCCTGTTCCGCTGGGTGCATCGCCGCCACCACCTGAGCAACAATCCGTCGCCCTTCTCCGCCTATAGCTTTGATTGGGGTGAGGCGGTGCTGATGGGCAGCTTCGTGCCGCTCTGGGTGCTGATCGTGCCGACATCGTGGGTCGTGGTCGATCTGTTCGTGCTCCACCAGATCGTGCGCAACACGCTGCTCCATAGCGGGATCGAAGTGATGCCGGCGCGGCGCGATGGCCGCCCGCTGTTCGACTGGATGACCACCACAACGCATCACGATCTCCATCATGGCAAGGTTGGGTGGAACTTCGGCCTCTATTTCACCTGGTGGGATCGCTGGATGGGCACTGAACACCCCGATTACCACCGCCATTTTGCGGCTGCCGTTCGGCGCCCGCTTCCTAATCCGGCTGGCGACCCCGTCGCGGCCTGATGTCCCCAACCCCAAACCAACTTGAAAACTGAAAGGAACTGATGATGTGGATGACGAAATTAATGCTGATGACCGCCATGCTGAGCGAAGCGGGGGCAATGCCAAACCCGTCTCCCCTGCTCGGCACCTGGACCGAGATTAACGGCCCCGGCGCCGCGCGGATCGAACCGTGCCGCACCACGCCCGGTCGGCTCTGCGCGACTGGGCTTGCCCGCCGCCCCAATGGCCAGCCTGGCCAGACTGAAACCGGCCTTGTGCTGTCCGACGTTACTCTTGACGGACCCAATCGCTGGCGCGGCACCTATCATGACGGCAAGCGGCTGTTGCCCGCAACGCTTCGGCTAATGTCGCCGCGCGTCGTCGAAATGAAGGTGTGTATCCTGATGTTCTGCCAAACGGCGCAATATGCCAGGGCGGCCTGATCACCGTTCCATCCTTGCCCTCACCACTGTCCCGCCCCGATAATTGGGGCGGGGCAGGTTCAGGTAATGGGGGGCGCTGACGCGGGTAGCGGTGGCCAATGCGGGGATTGGAGCGGGGGGCAAAAGCCGGCTGGCTGGGCCTATTCCTCAAACCCCACAAACACCGCCGCTTCATCAACCGTCTTGCGCGTTGAGACCACCGCATTTGCCGGAAAACTCTCATCGGGCCAGCCCAGCGCGATGCTCTTCATGATCACTTGATCATCGGCAATGCCCGCATGGTCGCGCACCACGGGCGATTGCATGATCCCCTGGCTGTTGATCACCGTGCCCAGTCCGCGCGACCAAGCGGCGTTGACCAGCGCCGTCGCAACCGCGCCGCAATCAAACGGGGTGTCGTCGCTACCGTCGAGGACCTTGTCATAAGTGATGATGACGCAAACCGGCGCGTCAAACTGGCGGAAACCGCGCAGCACCCAATCCTGGCGCATCGCCTGATCATCGCGGGCGATGCCCATTGCGGAAAAGAGCTGCTTGGCGACGCCGATCTGCCGGTCGCGGTGCTGGCCCGCAAACGCCTGGCCCGTCCGGAACTCGCGCGATTGCGGCACGCCGGCCAGCGTCCGTTCGGTATTGCCCGCACGAATGCGATCCAGCGGTTCGCCGGTGATGACGTAGAAATTCCACGGCTGAGTATTCATCGATGACGGTGCCCGCATGGCGATGGCCAGAATTTCCTCAATCAGCGCGCGCGGGACGGGATCGGGCTTGTAGCCGCGGATGCTGCGGCGGCCGAGCATGACGTCGTCAAATTGCATGGGGGCTCCTGAAAAGCGTTGCGGCGGGCAGGCGTAGCGAATTGGGCGGCAGAGGGAAGCCCCAACGCAAAGCGCCCGGGATGTTCCCACCCCGGGCGCTTCGGCTTTTGTCGTGATCGCGTGGATTACGAGCTGTAATACATGTCATATTCAACCGGGCTCGGCGTCATTTCCCAACGGGCGACGTCGGCGCGCTTGATCTCGATATAGGCTTCGATCTGGTCCTTGGAGAACACATCGCCCTTGAGCAGATAGTCCATATCCGCCTCCAGGCTGTCGAGTGCCTCCCGCAGCGAACCGCAAACGGTCGGGACCAGCTCGAGCTCGGCGGGCGGCAGGTCGTACAGGTTCTTGTCCATCGGCTCGCCCGGATGGATGCGGTTCTGGATACCGTCCAGCCCCGCCATCAGCAGCGCCGAATAGCAGAGATAGGGGTTGGCGAGCGCGTCGGGGAAACGGAACTCGACGCGCTTGGCCTTGCTGCCCGTGCCATAAGGAATGCGGCACGACGCCGAACGGTTGCGGCTCGAATACGCAAGCAGCACCGGCGCTTCATAGCCCGGCACCAGCCGCTTGTAGCTGTTGGTCGACGGGTTGGTGAAGGCGTTCAGCGACTTGGCGTGCTTGATGACGCCGCCGATGAAATACAGGCACATGTCGCTCAGGCCCGCATAACCGTTCCCTGCGAACAGCGGCTGGCCCTTTTCCCAGATTGAAATATGGGTGTGCATGCCCGACCCATTATCTTCCTTGATCGGCTTCGGCATGAAGGTTGCCGTTTTGCCATAGGCATGCGCGACCTGATGGACGACGTACTTGTAGATCTGCATCCGGTCCGCCGTGGTAACGAGCGTGCCGAAGGTCAGGCCAAGCTCATGTTGCGCGGCGGCGACTTCGTGGTGATGCTTGTCGCACGGCAGGCCCATCTCGATCATCGTCGAGACCATCTCGCCACGGATGTCGACGGCGCTATCGACCGGTGCAACCGGGAAATAGCCGCCCTTGGCGCGCGGCCGGTGGCCCAGATTGCCGCCTTCATATTCGCGGCCGGTGTTGCCGGGCAGTTCGATGTCGTCGATCTTATAATAGCTGGTCGAATAGCTGTTTTCGAAGCGGACATCGTCGAACATGAAGAATTCGGCTTCGGGGCCGACATAGACGGTGTCGCCGATGCCAGTCGTCAGCAGATATTGCTCGGCGCGCTTGGCGGTTGATCGCGGATCGCGGGCATAGAGCGCGCCGGTCGATGGTTCGACGACGTCGCAGAACAGGATCATCATCGGCGTCGCCGAGAACGGATCGACATAAACCGCGTCAAGATCGGGCTTCAGGATCATGTCCGATTCGTTGATCGCCTTCCAGCCCTCGATCGAGGAACCGTCGAACATCAGGCCGTCGGTCAGCTCGTCCTCGCCGATCACCGACGAGACCATCGTCAGATGCTGCCACTTGCCCTTGGGATCGGTAAAGCGAAGATCGACCCACTCAATCTCGTCGTCCTTGATCATTTTCAGGATTTTGCCGGCGTCGTTGGCCATTGGTATTGCCCCTTTCGAATTAAATTGTCTCACCGGCGAGCCGGAGAATCATGTTGCGGCGCAATGCGTACTTTTCACATAATGCTGCGCTGCGTCAAATCGCGTTTTCGTCACGCTCGCCGGTGCGGATGCGCAACACGGTTTCAACGGGAATGACGAAAATCTTGCCGTCGCCGATCCGCCCGGTCTGTGCAGCCGCGGCGATCGCCTCAACCACACGGTCGGCCATGGCGTCTTCCACAACGACCTCCAGCTTCACCTTGGGCAGGAAATCAACGACATATTCGGCACCGCGATACAGCTCGGTATGGCCCTTTTGCCGGCCAAAGCCCTTGGCCTCGGTAACGGTGATGCCGCTGACGCCCACTTCGTGCAGCGCCTCCTTCACTTCATCGAGCTTGAAGGGTTTGATGATCGCTTCGATCTTTTTCACGCTGTGCCCCGATTTTTTTTGAAGGTGACGCCTCTTCCTATCGGCATCCCTTACAACAAGCGTGCCAAGGGTGCGAGAGGAGGGAGAGTAAGGATTTGAACGCCATTGTCGCTGGTGGCGTGCTCAACCGTCGTGCAATCGGTCAGCATCTGCCCTATTTTGCGGCACGAGTGATCGCGATGCGGTCGATGCGAATAGGGATGAGCCGTTGACGACCACAGTGCGCCAGTCCTTGCTCGGCTTTTTTGGGGCGGCTTCGCTGGTTGCGGTTCTGGCCGGATGCTGGACGGCGGCGGATGCCGGGGTGGCATTGGCGATATGGGCGCGCATGATCGCGGCCTGGCTGGTCGGCTTGATCATCGCGATCGCCATGGGCTGGGCGGGATCGCGCGGCGAGCAGCGCCTGGCGGGCATCGTGCCGCTTATCGTGACGGTCATTGCCCTGTTCCTGCTGGCGGCATGCTTTGCTGATCCGGGGTTGCAGGGCGTCCATCGCTGGATCGTCGTTGGGGCGATTCGGATCAATGCGGCGGCGATCGTCCTGCCGCTGATGATTGTGGTGCTGGGCCAACGGGTCTGGGCCCCCATCGCCATGATCGCCGTCCTGCTGTTGCTGGTGGCGCAGCCCGATGCGTCGCAGGCAAGCGGCTTTGCCGTTGCTGCAATCATTTTGCTGCTGGCGGGCAAGCGCACGCGAGGGGCGCTGGCATCGGTGGGTGTCATGGCCGTGCTGGGCATAATTGCCTGGTACCGTCCGGATCCTCTGGCGAGCGTTGCTGAAGTTGAAGGCATCATCGGCCTGGCGTGGCAACGGGCACCGGTGATGGCGGCTTTAGCGGTCGTGGCGCTCGCGCTCGCGACAGCCGCGCCGATCTTAAGCGGTTTTCGGTCGAATGGAGCGGCGGCTCCAGCGCTCGCGGCCTATCTGGCAGTTACCGCCATCGCCCCTGCGATCGGGGCCTTCCCGGTGCCGCTGGTCGGCATGTCGATGAGCCCGATTATCGGCTTTTGGTTAGGCATTGGGGCACTCGGCGCGCGGTCTCTAGCGTTACGCCCACGCCCTCAATAAGGCGTGTCCCGGGCTGGCAGATGTCAATCGCTTATTCGGGCGCAATCGCGCCGTGCAGGATGTAGCGCGGCCCAGCACCGGAATCGCGCGCGCGATAGCGGTCGAACAGCGCGCGGAGTTCGTCGCTAAATGCCCCGGCATCGTCGGCACTCAGGTGGAGGCGCAGCCATAGCTCCGATGTGCCGGGCGCCGGGGCATCGAGCACCAGCCGCATCTGCGGACCAGATTCAAAAAAATAGCGCGTGCCACGGACAGTTCGGACGCGCGCACGATCGAGCGCCGCTCGCAGATCCTCCGCCAGGCGGTCGCCGGTCAGTCTGGGGCTAAGCTCGATGGGCACGAAGTAACTGCGCGCCACCGCGCGATATCGGGCGACCGCGCGGCCAGCACGCGGGACGCGGCGCGTCTCGACGATCAGGCCAAATGCGATCAGCCGCCGCAGATGATGGCCAATCAAACTCAGCGACATGTCGGCCTGGCGAGCAAGCTCGACCGCGCCCTGCTCGCGATCGACCAGCGCCAGCACGATCCTGTGCAGGCGGGGCTCGGTCATCGCCGCCGCAGCGGCGGGATCGTGAATCGTCACTTCGTCGAGCATGTTGGCGTTCCTGGCCCTGAGCATATCCATCTTCTACTCAAATGGAACTTCTTTCAATTACACTAGGACGTGCCGCAACGGTGCCGCAACGGATGTGCAAGGGAGACGTGGCGATGCGATATATGGGTTTGGCAGCGGTCGCGTTGACGGCAATTTCAAGTGCAATGCCAAGTGCAGGGCTGGCTGCTGATGCTAACTCGCCGGTCGGTCGGTGTGTAGCGGCCCGCGTGGCGACGGTGCCGGGCTTCTCGGGAGTCGTGCTGGCACGGCGCGGCAGCGATGTCGGGCAGATTGCGCTTGGCACTGCCGACGGCGCCGGGCGCGCAATAACCGCCGACACGCGCTTCAATCTGGGGTCGGCGAACAAGATGTTCACCGCCGTCGCGGTCGCGCAGCTTGTCGAGGCGGGCAAGGTCGGACTCGACGACCCGATCGGTCGCTATGTCGCTGGCCTGACCCCCGAAGCGTCGGCGGTGACCGTGCGGCAACTCCTGACCCATAGCAGCGGGCTTGGCAGCTTCTTTTCGCCCGACACGCTCGATGCGCTGGCGCGGGCGCGCAGCATCGCCGACCTGATGCCGCTCGTGTCGGACGAAAAGCCGGCCTTCGCGCCAGGCACCCAGTTCCGCTATTCGAACACCGGATTCCTGCTGCTCGGTGCGATGATCGAGCGCGTGTCAGGGCAAAGCTATGGCGGCTATCTGCGCGATCATGTCTTCGTTCCTGCCGGTATGACCGCCACCGGGCTCGATCCCGCCAGCCCGGTACCCGCCGCTGTCGGTATGACGACGATGCCCGCCTTGCCACCACTTGGCGGGCCGGGCGCATCGGGGCCAGGCGCACCGGGAATGGTGATGATTCGCCCAGGCGATGCGGGCGCGCCGATGCCGCCGCCCGGCGCGCCGGGGTTGCTGATCATGCGGCCAGGGGAGGGCGGCGGCCCCGCTGCGCCGATGGCGCTGCCGGAAGTACCGCCGCGGCCCGCGCTTGAATCTTCGCTACCGGGCACACCTGCAGGCAGCGCCTATAGCAACGCAGACGATCTGCGACGCTTCTTTGCCGCGCTCGCTACAGGCAAGCTGGTGAACGCCAAGACAGCAGCGATGTTTATCGCCCCCCAAATCGAAGCGCCTGCTCCCCCCGGCGGCGCGCGCGCGCATTATGGCTTCGGCTTTGGTACCGGCAGCTTTGAGGGGCATCGCTGGTACGGCCACAATGGGGGCGCGCCGGGCGTCAATGTCGAGGCAACGTTATTCCCAGACGACGATGTCGAGATCGAAGTGCTGGCCAATCGCGATCCACCCGTCGCAACGCGGCTGTTCGGCGATCTCAGGCGCGTGCTGCTTGATCCGGTAAAGCTCGCGGCGTGTGCGGCCGGCGGCTGATACTCGATCAATAAGGCGGCTGATGCAGGCCCTTTGGACTCGTCGTGAAAATCTCGCAGCCGTCTTCGGTGATGCCGATCGAATGTTCGAACTGGGCGGAGAGCGATCGGTCGCGCGTCACCGCTGTCCAGCCATCGTCGAGCATTTTTACATCGGGGCGACCGATATTGATCATCGGTTCGATCGTGAAGAACATACCGGGGCGTAATTCGGGCCCGGTGCCGGGGCGGCCAACATGGACGACTTCGGGCGCGTCATGAAAAAGGCGGCCGACGCCGTGACCGCAGAAATCGCGGACAACGCCATAACGATGCCGTTCAGCATGCGCCTGAATGGCAAAGCCAACATCGCCAAGCGTGTTACCGGGGCGGGCCTTTTCGATGCCGAGCATCAGGCATTCATAGGTGACATCGACCAGCCGTCTGGCCTTTAAGGGCACATCGCCAACCAGATACATGCGGCTCGAATCGCCGTGCCAGCCATCAAGCAACGGGGTCACGTCGATATTGACGATGTCGCCGTCCTTCAGCGTCTTTTCGCTGGGAATGCCGTGGCAGACGACATGATTGATCGAGATGCAGCAGCTATGGGTATAGCCGCGATAGCCAATCGTTGCGGGAACGCCGCCACCCGCCATGATGAATGTGCGGACAAGATCGTCGATCGCCGCCGTCGTCACGCCGGGCACGACATGCGGCACCAGCATGTCGAGCGTTTCGGCGGCGAGGCGTCCGGCGCGGCGCATGCCTTCAAAGCCAGATGAATCGTGCAGCTTGATCGCGCCGGTGCGCGTCATCGGTGCCTGTGCGGTTACATTTTCGTAGACAGTCATGATTTCAATATAGCGTGGTCGTGCAGGCTTTGCGAGGGGGGCGGGGTTACGCTATGCGGCGCGGATGACCATTGCCGCCACCCCCCGCATCTGGACTGCCGCCCTTGTCGTGATTGGCGACGAAATCCTGTCGGGCCGCACCCAGGACAAGAACGTCGCCCAAATCGCGGCCTGGCTGAACGTGCAGGGCATCCGCCTAGCCGAAGTGCGCGTGGTGGCTGATCGGACCGAGGCGATTGTCGAGGCGGTCAATATCCTGCGCGCGCGGAATGATTATCTGTTCACCACCGGCGGCATCGGGCCGACGCATGACGACATCACCGTCGATGCGATTGCTGAGGCACTGGGGGTGGCGGTGGTGCATCACCCGCGCGCGCTTGCCGTGCTCAACCGCTATTACGAAACGCGCGGCGGCCTGACCGAGGCGCGCAAGCGGATGGCGCGGGTGCCGGACGGCGCCGATCTGATCGAAAACCGCATGTCGGGCGCACCCGGCATTCGCATCGGCAACATTTTCGTGATGGCCGGCGTCCCGCATATCACCGCCGGCATGCTCGATGCGCTGACCGGCACCCTGGAGGGCGGCCTGCCTGTCCTGTCGCGGACGATTGGCTGCTGGGTGGCCGAAAGCGAAGTGTCTGACATTTTGCGCGAAGCAGAACGCAGCCATGATGGCGTGGCGATCGGCAGCTATCCGTTTTTTCGCGAAGGCCGGGTCGGTGCAAATTTTGTCGTGCGCGCGACTGATCAGGCGCTGGTCGATGGCTGTGTCGGCGCGCTGACCGATACGCTGGTGGCGAGCGGCTGGATGGTGACCGAGGGCGGCATCTAGCCCCCAACCCGCTTCGCGCTGCGCCTAGGTTCGGCGCATCGCCCCCAAATTTGGCTGAACGCCAAGCGTCCCGAACAGCCGATCCCCGGTGATGGTGCGGGTCCCGGCCGTCCTGACAGCAGTCGCTTCTGCATCCCGGCCCATCGCCCCGTACTCCTTACCCCCCCTGAAACAAACACTCTCGGCCATCGCGCGTGGAACTTGCTGGTTCGGCGAGCATTGAGGATCTGGGCCGCTTTCAAACACCGCCTTCTGCTGACAACCAGTTTGACCGAAATCAAGGGACCGCTCGGTTCGCCCGTCCATAGCGGCATTGTCCAAAGGGAAGGGACCAGGGATGGATTCGATAGTTGCTCGGGCGGGGATATGGATGATCCTTGCCCTATTTGCCGCCAGTTGCGCGATGCTTGCCGTCGATTGGGGGTTTGCCGTTCATATGGGCATCGCCGCGACGGCGGCGCTGATTACCGCTTTTGTGTCGATCCACCGCGCCGGGGACAGCGCCCCACGAACGGTCGATACCAGCCGTTATTATGATGAGGTGATCCGCTGGGGCGTGATCGCCACTGCCTTTTGGGGCGTGGTGGGGTTTGCCGCCGGGCTGTTCATCGCGCTGCAGCTCACCTTTCCGCTGCTCAATTTTCCGACTGAGTTCACCACCTTTGGGCGGTTGCGGCCGCTGCACACCTCGGCGGTGATTTTTGCGTTTGGTGGCAATGCGCTGATCTGTTCGAGCTTCTACATCGTCCAGCGTACCTGCCGCGCGCGGCTGTTCATGCCCGCGCTCGCCCGCTTCGTGTTCTGGGGGTACCAGCTCTTCATCGTGCTGGCCGCCACTGGTTATCTGATGGGTGTGACCGAGGGCCGCGAATATGCCGAGCCTGAATGGTATGTCGATCTCTGGCTGACGCTCGTTTGGGTCAGCTATCTTGTTGTCTTCGCTGGCACGATCCTGAAGCGGTCCGAACCGCATATCTATGTCGCCAACTGGTTCTTCCTGGCGTTCATCATCACCATTGCGATGCTGCATCTGGTCAACAACCTGTCGATGCCGGTGTCGTTTCTGGGCTCCAAATCCTATTCCGCCTTTGCCGGGGTGCAGGATGCGCTGACCCAGTGGTGGTACGGCCACAACGCGGTCGGCTTTTTCCTGACCGCCGGGTTCCTGGGCATGATGTATTATTTCGTGCCCAAACAGGCCGAGCGGCCGATCTACAGCTACCGGCTTTCGATCGTTCACTTCTGGTCGCTGATCTTCCTCTATATCTGGGCGGGTCCGCACCACCTCCACTACACCGCGCTGCCCGATTGGGCGCAGACATTGGGCATGGTCTTTTCGATCATGCTGTGGATGCCGAGCTGGGGCGGCATGATCAACGGGCTGATGACGCTCAACGGCGCCTGGGACAAAATCCGCACTGATCCTATCATCCGCATGATGGTCGCCAGCCTCGCCTTTTACGGGATGAGCACCTTTGAAGGGCCGATGATGTCGGTGAAGGCAGTCAATTCGCTGTCGCACTATACCAACTGGACGATCGGCCATGTCCATTCGGGCGCGCTCGGCTGGAACGGCATGATCACCTTTGCCGCGCTTTATTTCATGACGCCGCGTTTGTGGGGCCGCACCCGGCTCTATTCGCTGCGGATGGTCAACTGGCACTTCTGGCTCGCGACGTTGGGGATCGTGCTCTACACCGCATCGATGTGGGTGGCGGGCATCACCCAGGGCTTGTTGTGGCGCGAATATGGGGCTGACGGCTTTCTCGTCTATTCCTTCGCCGAAGTCGTCCAGGCGCTGCACCCTTATTATCTGATCCGCGCGGCAGGCGGCCTGCTCTACCTGAGCGGGGGCGTGGTGATGATCGTCAATCTCTGGATGACGATCGCCGGCAAGCTCCGCGACGAAGCGCCGCTCACCCAAACACCGTTCGATGCGAGCCGGGACCATCCGCTCGCCCCGTTCGCCGCCAGATAAGGGACCAAACCCATGGCAACCTCCATCTTCGAACGCCACAAGGTCATCGAACGGCACGTCACGCTGCTTGGCGTTCTGGCACTGGTCACCGTCGCAATTGGCGGCATTGTCGAGATCGCGCCGCTGTTCTGGATCCAGTCGACCGTCGTCAAGGTCGATGGCGTCCGTCCCTATACCCCGCTCGAGCTCGCCGGACGCGACGTGTATGTCCGGGAAGGTTGCTATGGCTGCCACAGCCAGATGATCCGACCGTTCCGCGATGAGACCGAGCGGTACGGCCATTACAGCCTGGCCGCGGAAAGCATGTATGATCACCCGTTCCAATGGGGATCTGAGCGCACCGGGCCCGATCTGGCGCGCACCGGCGGGCGCTATTCGGACGGCTGGCACCTCCAGCACCTGACCGATCCGCGATCGGTGGTGCCTGAATCGATCATGCCGCCTTATGCCTTCCTCGCCACGCGCGAGATCGACGGGAAGTCGATGGCCGCGCATCTCGTCGCGCTGCGCAGAGTTGGCGTGCCTTACAGCGACGAGCAGATCAAACAAGCCGCTGCCGATTTCGAGGCGCAGGCGACCGGCGAGGGCGACACCGCCGCGTTCGTCAAACGCTATCCCAAGGCGCAGGCCCGCGATTACGATGGCGATCCCAAGCGCGTGACCGAGATGGATGCGCTGATCGCCTATCTTCAGGGCCTGGGCAATCAGATCGATTTCAAATCGGCCGAAGCACAGGAGCAGGCCAAATGATCTATGAAAATTTGCGCCAGTTCGCCGACAGTTGGGGCTTGGTGGCGACGGTGGTCCTGTTCCTGACATTGGTCGGCTGGACCTTCCTGCCCCGCGCCCGCGATGCGCATGCCCGCGCCGCCGTCATGATCCTGGAAGATGAGGAGCAGCCCCATGGCTGACGATAAACAGCGGATCGACGCTGCGACGGGCACCGGCTTTGTCGGCCATGAATGGGATGGGATCGAAGAACTCGACACGCCGATGCCGCGCTGGTGGCTGTTTATTCTGTACGCCACGATCGTTTTCGCGGTCATCTGTGTGATCCTCTACCCAGCGATCCCGATGGCGACCAGCGCCACCCCAGGCGTGCTCGGCTGGTCCAGCAGGGGCGAGTTCCGGAAGGAACTGGCAGCTGAACAAAAGCGCATGGGGCCGATGCTGGCGCGGATTGATAGCACGCCGGTTGAACAAATTCTGGCACATCCCGATCTGCTCCGCGCGGCTGAAGAAGGCGGGCGCGCCGCGTTCAAGATCAATTGTGTGCAGTGCCACGGATCAGGGGCGGCGGGGAGCAAGGGCTATCCCAATCTCAACGATGATGATTGGCTATGGGGCGGCGATCTCGCCACGCTGGAGCAAACGCTGCTCCACGGTATCCGCCACCCCGGCGACGATGCGACGCGGATGTCGCAAATGCCCGCCTTTGGCCGTGACGGCATCCTGACCGCGCCGCAGATTGAGCAGGTCGTGTCCTATGTTCGCGCGGTTTCTCGCCAGGAGCCAATGAGCGCGAGCGCGCGGGCAGGCGGGGCGCTATTCGCGGCCAATTGCGCGGTCTGTCACGGCGACAATGCCAAGGGCAATCGCGAATTTGGCGCGCCGAATCTCAGCGACGCCATCTGGCTCTATGGGGGTGACCGTACCAACTTGACCGAGACGATCACCAATGCCCGTTATGGCATCATGCCGGCCTGGAATACCCGGCTCGATCCGGTGACGATCAAGATGCTTGCAACCTATGTCCATTCGCTGGGCGGTGGCGAGGCGAACCCCGCGCCGCCGGCACCGCCGCCGATCCAGCAGACGGCCGCCAATGTCAGACCCTAAAGACCTGATCGAGCAGGAGCGCTTCTTCGAAGCACGCCGCAAGGTCTTCCCCAAGGCCGTCAACGGGCCGTTCCGGCGGCTCAAATGGGGGATCATGGCGGTCACGCTCGCGATCTATTATCTAACGCCCTGGATCCGCTGGGACCGGGGACCCTATGCCCCGCACCAGGCGGCCTTGGTCGATATCGCGCATCGCCGCTTCTATTTGTTCTCGATCGAGATCTGGCCCAACGAATTCTACTATGTCACCGGCATGCTGGTGATGGCGGGGATCGGGCTGTTCCTGGTCACCTCGGCGGTCGGGCGCGCCTGGTGTGGCTATGCCTGCCCGCAAACGGTGTGGACCGATCTGTTCGTCCATGTCGAACGGCTGATCGAGGGGGATCGCAACGCGCAGTTCCGGCTCGAAAAATCGGGCTGGACCGCGGCCAAGATCGGCAAGCGCGTCGCCAAGCACAGCATCTGGCTGATGATTGCGGTCGCGACGGGCGGCGCGTGGATCTTCTATTTCGCCGACGCGCCGACGCTGGCCTATCAGTTCGTTACCGGCACCGCGCCCTTTGTCGCCTATGCAACCGTCGGCATCCTGACCTTTACCACCTATACGCTTGGCGGGCTGATGCGCGAGCAGGTGTGCATTTACATGTGCCCCTGGCCACGCATCCAGGCGGCGCTGATGGACGAACAGTCGCTTGGTGTCACCTACAAGGCCTGGCGCGGCGAGCCACGCACGCATGGGTTGAAGCGGACCCACGACCTGACCGAACTCGCCGCCAACCCAGAGGCGCGGGTCGGCGACTGCATTGACTGCAACGCCTGTGTCGCGGTCTGCCCGACCGGCATCGACATCCGCGAAGGGCCGCAGATCGGCTGCATCACCTGCGGCCTGTGCATTGATGCTTGTGACGAGGTGATGGCCAAGGTCGGCCGCCCGCCGCGGCTGATCGGCTATACTAGCGACGCCGATGAGCGGATCGCGCGGGCAGGGGGCACCCCCAAGCCACCGATGAAGCGCGTGCTGCGCCCACGCACGATCATCTATTCGTTGATCTGGGGCGGGATCGGGCTTGGCATGTTGTTCGTGCTCGGCAACCGCGCCCGGCTTGATCTGTCGGTCGCGCAGAGCCGCAATCCGGAATGGGTGCGGCTGTCGGATGGCACGATCCGCAACAGCTACACCGTCAAGCTGCGCAACATGGAAAACCGCCCGCGCGATTTCGCGGTCTCGCTAGAGGGGCTGCCGCAGGGCGTAATCTGGGTCGAATCCGGAAATCGCAAGACGGCGACCCGATCGATCAACGTCCATGTCGATGCCGATCAGGTGCGCCCGGTGCAACTGTTCGTCGCGGCCCCGGCCCAGCGCGAGGAGCATACTGATATCGCGATCCGCCTGCGCGGGCTCGACGGCGAAGGCGGCAGCGTGATTGACGGCACCCGCTTTGGCAGCCCCGAAACCGAGGAGCACCAAGAATGACTCGCCCCTTCACTGGCTGGCACATGGCAGTGATCATGATCAGCTTTTTCGGGCTTATCCTTGCCGTCAATGTCATTATGGCGCGCTATGCGATCGGCACTTTTGGCGGCGTGGTCGTGGAAAACAGCTATGTCGCCAGCCAGCGCTATAATGGCTGGCTGAAGGACGCTGCGGCGCAAAAGGCGCTGGGCTGGCACGCGGTGCCGCGTGTCGATGCGCAAGGGCGCCTTCATATTGTGGCTACCGACGCATCGGGCCAGCCGCTTGACGCGCGCGTGATCGTTGTCGCGCGCCATCCGCTGGGCCGCGTGCCCGATCAACGCATCGCGCTCCACCGGACCGCCACTGATCATGTCGCTGACCAGGCGCTGCGAAGCGGCCGCTGGCTGCTCCATATCGAGCTGATATCCGCCGGGCATCAGGCGCGCTTTGAGGATGAGGTACAGGCATGACCGTCGCCATGCCCATCGTCGCTGATCGCGCGGCCAGCGAATCGCGCTTCATCGTTGAAGGCATGCACTGCGCCGCCTGTATCGCCCGGATCGAAGGCGCGCTTGGCAGGCTTGAGGGCGTCGTCCAGGCCCGCGTCAATTTCGGGGCCAAGCTGGTGCGCGTGGTGCATTTGCCCGACGTGACCGACGCGGCGATCGAAGGCGCGATCACCGACCTCGGCTTCAAGACGCACCGCGCCAGCGCGCAAGACACGCAGCCTGGGCGCGAGGAAAGCCGCCGCCTGACCAAGGCGCTTGCCGTGGCGGGCTTTGCGGCGATGAACGTCATGCTGCTGTCGGTCTCCAACTGGTCCGGCGCGGAAGGGGCGACGCGCGACCTGTTCCACTGGCTGTCCGCGCTGATCGCCATTCCTGCCATCGTCTATTCGGGCCGGCCCTTCTTCACCAGCGCGTGGCGGGTCCTGAAGCACGGCCATACCAATATGGACGTGCCGATCTCGATCGGTGTGGTGCTGACGACCGCGATGAGCCTCTACGAAACCGCAACCAGCGGGCCGCACGCCTATTTTGACGGCGCGCTGATGCTGTTGTTCTTCCTGCTCGCCGGGCGATTGCTCGACAGCATGATGCGCGCCAAGGCGGAGGATGGCGTGGCGGCGCTGCTCCGCCGCGTGCCTGGCCAAGCGCAAGTGCTGCGCCCCGATGGCACCACTGAAATGCGGCTGGCGAGCGAAATCGCGCCCGGCATGCGTGTGCTGGTCGCCGCCGGCGAGCGCATCGGCGTGGACGGGACGATCGAGGCGGGCGAAGCGCATGTCGATCGCGCGCTGGTATCGGGCGAAAGCGTGCCCGAACATATGGTGCCGGGCGACAAGGTGCTGGCGGGCACGATCTGCCTCGATGCGCCGCTGACGATCAAGGTCACCGCGGTCGGCATGGACACGGTGATCGCCGATATCGCCCGGCTCATGGAAAATGCGGGCCAGGGCAAGTCACGCTATGTCCGCATCGCTGATCGCGCCGCGCGGCTCTATGCGCCCGCGGTCCACAGCCTGGCGGCGCTGAGCTTTGTCGGCTGGATGCTGGCCGGTGCCGGACTGCACCAGTCGGTGATCATCGCGGTGGCCGTGCTGATCATCACTTGCCCCTGCGCGCTCGGGCTGGCGGTACCGATCGCACAGGTCGTGGCGGCAGGGTCGCTGATGCGCGCTGGCGTGCTGATCAAGGACGGGTCGGCGCTCGAGCGGCTGGCTGAGGCGGACATGGTGCTTTTCGACAAGACCGGGACGGTGACGCTGGCCAGGCTGGAGCCGATATCGGGGCTGCCCGACGATCAGGCCGAGCGCGCGGCGCTGATGGCGCTCGCCCAGGCAAGCCGCCACCCGCTGTCAGTGGCGGTGCATGAGGCACTGGCGGGCGTGACCGCCGCCCCGGCGCGTGCGCTGGTCGAACATGCCGGGCTCGGTGTCGAAGCCATGATCGGCGGCGAGCAGGCACGCTTAGGCAGCGCCGATTGGGTCGGCGCGGACGCCACCGGCACGCAGGTCGCCACGGTATTCCGCTGGGGAAATCGCCCGCCTTGCGTCATCGCCTTTGCTGATGCGATGCGCGCCGATGCGCCAGCGGTAATGGCGCGGCTCAAGGCAATGGGTTTTGCCCCGCAGCTCTTGTCGGGCGACCGGGCCGAGCCGGTGGCGGCGCTCGCCCGGCAATTGGGCATTATGGGCGTGGCGAAGCTGTCGCCCGCTGACAAGTTCGCGTTCATTGAACGGCAGGCCGCGCTCGGCAAGCGCGTGCTGATGGTCGGCGACGGGCTCAACGACGGCCCCGCGCTCAAACGCGCGCATGTCGCAATGGCCCCCGCCACGGCAAGCGATGTCGGCCAGCTCGCCGCTGACCTCGTCTTTTTCGGCGATAAATTGGGCGCGGTGCCGATCGCGATCGTCGCCGCGCGCCGGACAATGGCAGTGGTGCGGCAGAATTTCGTGCTGGCGATCGGCTATAATGTTCTGGCGGTACCGCTGGCGATGGCCGGGCTGGTCACCCCGCTGATCGCCGCGCTGGCGATGTCGGGCTCATCATTGGTGGTGGTCGCCAACGCGCTGCGGCTGCGCGGGGCGGCGAAGTGACGATCCTCGCGCTGCTGCTCCCCGTGGCGCTTGGGCTCGGGCTGCTAGGGCTGGCGGCGTTTTTCTGGGCGGCAAGGTCGGGGCAGTTCGAGGATTTGGATGGTGCCGCGCTCAGGATTTTGAACGATGATGAGGATGGGGAGTAGGCGCGGGGCGGGGCTTGCGTGGTGACCTGAAAGGCGGCTTTTTAACAACCAAACCGAAAAGCTGCCATCAGCGAGCGAGCAATTGCAGAAGAAGCACAACGCTCGCACTCAGGGTGCCCAAAACACCCACACCTAGCAATGCCGTAACGATCGCTTGCCGGATTGCTGTCGTTTCAAAGCCCTGACCGGCGATCACAAGCCCATGTCCCGCACCCCATAGGCCGGCAAGGAAAAAGGCCGCCCAGAGGACATACAGCGCCCCGGAAAGGCCATAGGCGACAAGCACGGACAAAGTTGGTCCCATGTCAAAAACGGGCCATGCCCAGGCAATGGCAATCAAGAACGTGCCGCTCTGAACGGCGGTGAGATGCGCCGAGAGGCTCAGCCGCGGTGATTTCGTCTTTGAAATGACGGCGCCATTGAGCAATCCAATAACGAAGAGGAGAAGACCTGCCCCGAGAATGATGCTTTGAGCAGGCGTCATCCTCAGCGTCCCAATGTTCGCAGCACATATCGCAAATGGCGGAGCGCCGCCGCTGGGTTGCGGCGCATCAATACCCGCCTCAATCTGGGCTGTCCTTTGAGCCAGGCCTTCTTGAGGATGACCTGACCCGACGCATCGAGAAGGAATTCGTCGATCCCTTCGAACCGCGGCGAAGAAGGATCGTCCGCTTCGCCGAGCACCATAGTCCAACTCGCAAATGCGATGTCGCCCTTTACCATGATGTTCGCACCGACATAGGTGTGCGGTCCGGCCATCGCGAACTGGCGAGTGAACGCGCCCCTGATCGCGGCCTTGCCATGATATTCGTCGCCGCGGGGGTCATCGCCCAGAATGTCGCAGTACACGGCGTCATCTGCGATCAGTGTCATGATGCCATCGATGTCCTGCTTGGCGAATCCGTCGACCATCGCTTGGATGGTCTGGCGGTTCCGTTCGCTGACGGGGTCATCGACGATGGCCTGCATGCCTGACTGAAGGGGCGGTCTGGAATATGCGGTTGCCATCTGAAAACCCCCTGTATATCGCAGGATATCGACTGATGGTCGGAATTTACCGACTCATCGTCGGTATGTCAATATGAGTTGCAAATGCCCACGCAAGAGGAACGAAGAGAGGCAACGCGCACCGCCATCCTGGCGGCGGCGCAGTTGCATTTTGGATCCTCTGGCTATCATCACGTCGCGGTCGACCAGATCGCCGCCGAAGCCAAGGTCGCCAAAGGCGCAATCTATCACCACTACCCGACCAAGGCCGATCTGTTCGAAGCTGTCGTGCGCAAGGTTGCGTCCCAGATCCTCGCCGAAGTGCGGGCGACCTTGATGCAGCAGACGGAGATACTGGCTGCCATATTCGCTGGAAATCGGGCGTTCTTTGCTGCCTGCGCCAATCCGCATTCCGCCCAGATTTTTCTGCGTGACGGCCCGGCGGTTCTTGGCTGGAACCGCTGGCGCGAGATCGATGCTAGCTATTTTGGCGCCATGGTCCGGGACGGACTTTTCGCGGCAATGGAAGCGGGTGTCATCGTCAAGCAGCCAATCGATACTCTCGTTCGCTTGATCCTGGGCGCTGTCACCGAGGCGGCCATAGACTGTGCCAATAGCGAGAACTTTGAGGAAACAGCCGAGAGCTATCTCAATGGTTTGGAAGCGATCCTCAACGGGTTGAGGCCAGCTCGGCGGAGTGACTAGGCGCATCTCTTGGGGCGGAGCTCCATGATCAGTGTATGACCGCAACTAAGTGTTCATTCGAGTTGACTGACGACCGAGATGGGGCGAAACTAGAAAATCATGTCCTACAACAGCGAGCCGTGCTACACGTCCCTCGCTCTTTCACACCGTCGACCGTCTTTTCTTCGCAATTGGGAAGCGACGACCATTTGGCGAAACCATCGGATCAGTGCGAACATTCGTGAACATTCGCATCCGGGCCCAGCCTGAACCCCAGCCTCAATATACGTCCGCTACCAGACCAGTCGTCGGATAATTTGAATGGCGCAGTGAGGGGGGCGACCGGCCATCCAATCCGCCCCCAATCATCGGCCCAGCAAAAACGGGCAGAGGTCGCGGCCAGCCCCCTGGAGCCTCGATGCAGTTCCCTTCGAGAACAGAATGCCAAACCCCATACCAACCACAACCGGGCTGATCGGGGTCCGTACCGGGCGCGCTGGTAATGACGGCGGCTCTGCGCCCTGCCCAAGTGAAGGTCTTTGACCGCGATCAATTCGCGTGGCTGCGTCCGATGCAATCATACTTGCATGTGGCCTTATTATCCCGATCTGCTCGCAACGCCGGTGCCTCGCTACACCAGCTTCCCCACCGCCGCTGAGTTCGACAATGCCGTCGGCCCGCCGCACATGGCGCAAGCGCTGGCGACCGTTGGCGCGGTCGAGGCGATCTCGCTCTACCTGCACATCCCCTATTGCAGTGAGTTGTGCTGGTATTGCGGGTGCAACACCGGGGCGGCCAATCGCACGCAGCGGGTGCAGGCCTATCTGGTCCGGCTGATCGAGGAAATTGAGCTGGTCGGCAAGGCGCTGGGCGGGCGGGGCAGGGTGCGGCGCATCGCCTGGGGCGGGGGCAGCCCCAATGCGCTTGACCCGCAAGATTTTGACACGCTGATGCTGCGCTTGTCGCAAGCCTTTCGGCTCGACGATGCCGTGATGTCGGTGGAGATTGATCCACGCGGGTTCGATTGGCGCTGGGCAGCGGCGCTGGGGCGTAACGGGGTCACGCGCGTCAGCCTGGGCGTGCAGACCTTTGATCCTGATATTCAGGCCGCGATTGGCCGCGTCCAACCGGTGGAGATGATCGCCTGCACGGTCGCGCAGCTGCGCGCGGCGGGGGTGAACTCGATCAACTTCGATCTGATGTACGGCCTGCCGTTTCAGACCGTGGTCAAACTGGCCGCGACGATTGATACCGCGCTTGAACTCCAGCCTGATCGGCTGGCGGTATTTGGCTATGTGCACGTCCCCCATCTGATCGCGCGCCAGCGCCAAATTGATGATTCGGCGCTGCCCGATTCGCTCTCGCGCTTCGCCCAGGCCGAGTTTGCCTATGAACGGCTGACCCGCGATGGCTATCAGCCGATCGGCTTTGATCATTTTGCCTTGCCGGGCGATGCACTGGCGGCGGCGATGGTGGCGGGCAAGCTGCGCCGCAATTTCCAGGGCTTTACCGAAGATCCTGCTGATATCCTGATCGGGCTTGGCGCCTCCGCGATCAGCCAGTTTCCCGGCTGGCTGCTGCAGAATGAGAAAAACGCCGGTCGCTATCACCTGCGCATCGCCAATGGCCAGTTCGCGACCGAACGTGGCTGGGTGCGCTCCCGACGCGATCAGGCGATCGGGACCGCGATCGAACAGCTCTTATGCCAAGGTTCAGCCGATCTCAGCACCTTACCCGATCGGTCTGTGGCCGAACACCGGCTGGCATGCTATGTCGATGCAGGGCTGGCCGAATGGCGCGACCATCGCCTGATCATCCGAACAAAGGGCCTGCCTTATGCGCGAACCATCGCGGCTGCGCTCGACCCGTACCGCCACGACTCTGCCACGCGCTTCAGCAGTGCGATCTGATCGGCGGCGCGGTGGGTCGCTGGCGATCATGGCGGTTGCCGGCCTGAGCCTCGCCGGTGTGCCGGGGGTGGGTGCAGCGGCCGCGCCAGAGGCGATGTTCATCGCGGTTTGCGGCGATCCAGCGCACCTTATCCCGATTCCGATCAGGCGCGATGATGGCCAAAAACGCCATTGTCCAATGGGCTGTCATGCCGCCTGCGCCCGGCGCGACTTCACTGACGAGGAAGAATAGCTGACCTGGCTCTTGACGGGCCGCCTCCCAAAGCCGCTATGTGCCCTGTGCCAGTGGCAAATTTGCAATGGCGTCGGATAGGAGCTCCCTTTGTCGCCGCGCGTCTGTACCGAATGTGCCGTTCGTGATCGTGCGCTCTGTGGCGCGCTCAGCGACGATGAATTGGTGGCGCTCAACAGCATCGGCCAGCGGCGCAAGGTTGCGCGCGGCGAAACGGTGATCTGGTCGGGCGACGAAAGCGTGATCTGCGCCAATCTGCTCGACGGGGTGATGAAGCTGTCCGCATCGACCAGCGATGGCCGCGAACAGACGGTCGGGCTGCTCTATCCGGCTGATTTTGTCGGTCGGCTGTTCGGCGATCAGGCTGGATTTACCGTCACTGCGCTGACCGATGCTGAACTTTGCGTGTTCCCGCGCGGTCAGTTTGAAACCGTGCTGCATGATCATGTCCGGATGGAGCGATTGCTGCTGCAAAGGACCTTTTCCGCGCTGGAAGACGCCCGTGGCCGCATGCTGACGCTGGCACGCCGCACCGCTGAGGAACGCGTCGCCGGTTTCCTGCTCGACATGGCGGACCGCGTCGGCAGCGCCGGTTGCCGGGCGACTGACGACGGCCCGGTGACGTTCGATCTCCCGCTGACGCGTGGCCAGATCGCCGAATTGCTGGGCCTGACGATTGAGACGGTGAGCCGCCAGCTCACGCGGATGAAAGCCGCCGGGCTGATCGCGCTGCCGGGGCTTCGCGCCATCACCATCCGCGACCGCCCCGCGCTCGAAGCCCGCGCCGAAGCTGCCGCCTAATCAATCTTCAAAGGTTGACGAACGCTAATGGTGGAGCGGGTGAAGGGAATCGAACCCTCGTCGTAAGCTTGGGAAGCTTCTGCTCTGCCATTGAGCTACACCCGCAATGCCATGAAAAACAATGTTTTTTCAGGCAATGCCCCCGTGTCGGCTAAAGGGCCGATGTAAGGCTCCGCTCCCCTGCACGAGGACGGGGGGAAGGTCAATATTCTGGCGGCGCTTCTGCGTACTGCACAATAGAGCTGAATTGGTGCGTCGGCGCTGGCGAATGCCGCCGGGAGGAGCCTTGGTTGCTGGATTCGCCGCCGCCCAGTGCCGGGGCAGATCCGGGCTTGAATCGACTCATTTGGCGCGACTCGTGCTGACTCCTAGGTTTTTATAGACGCGAGTCCGGGGATTCGATATTGATCGGTTAACCATAACGGTAACGGATATGACGATCGCGCTCTGGTTTCTGCTTGCCGTCCTGGCCAATTTCGCAGGCTATGCCCTGTACCTGACGGGGCTGAAGCGCGAACTTGTCCAGCCCAATCGCGCGTCCTGGCTGATCTGGAGCGCGGCGATTCTGGTGGAGGCGAGCACCTATGCCGCCGTTAATCCCGGCGCGGCGCAGAGCATCGTCTTTCTGGTATCGGCGGCGGCCTGCATCATCGTGACGATCGGCATCTGGCAGCGTTCAGCGTGGAGCGCGCCGACCCGCAGCGAAACGATTTGCATGGCCGCTTGCCTGGCCTCCCTGCTGCTGTGGGCGATGTTCAGTTCGGCCTTCTGGGCGCATATGCTGGTGGTCGCCGCCGTGCCGATCAGCTTCTGGCCGACCTGGGAAAGCGTGCAGCAAGACCGGGCGCGCGAACGATCACCGGCCTGGGGGCTGTGGACGGTGGGTGACCTGGCGACGCTGATCGTGGCGACCCGCTCCGGCAATGTCGAAGTCGGCAGCTATGCCTATATTCTGGTCGAATTGCTCTGCCATGCCAGCGTGTGGTTCATGATCGGCCTGGCAACGATCAACCCGATCCGCTCGCTCGGCTTCCGCAACGGGCGCTTTTATGTGCTCGATAAATATCGCCCCGCCGCCAATCTGTTCTCGGTGGGGGAGACGCATTTGGGCAAGGCGGTGTTTGCCGCCACCAATTTTGCTGAAGGCGAACAGATTGTGAAATTCACTGGTCGGCGGTTCCGCGCAGACCAGGTGCCTAGCCTGATGCGCGGCGTCAGCGATCGCTTCGTGCAGGTCACGCCTGATCATTATATGGGGCCATCGGGGCGGATCGATGATCTGATCAACCATAGCTGCAGCCCCAATGCCGGGCTGCGCTTTACGGATGATGGCGTCTATCTTGTCGCCATTCAGCCGATCGCGCCGGGTGATGAGATCAGCTGGGATTATTCGACCACCCTAACCCAGAGCAACTGGCACATGATCTGCCAGTGCCGCAGCGACGATTGTCGCCGTGTCATCGGCAATTTCGAAACATTGGCGCCCGAACGGCAGGAATGGTTCCGCGCGCGTAATCTGGTTGCGCCCTATTTGCGGCGGCGCGATGATGTGCCGCCGGTGGCACCACCGGTGGTGAGGGTAAAACAGGGCTGAACGGGACGAGCGGCGACCGGAGGGGTACGGCCGCCGCCCGCATCGCTCAGGCGATTTCGACCAACTGGCCCACTGTCGCCAGATCCGTCAGGAATGGATCGGCGCCGACGGATTCGGGACCGAAGCCAAAAGCGGCAGCGCCGCTAAGGCCCGCTCCCGCCGACGGGGCGACAAAGAAGCTCAAATCATCGAACCCGAAATAGTCGCTGGTGCCAGCATTGCCGTCATTGGCGTTGAATTCCAGGCGATGAAGCCCGGAGAACTCGCCATTGAGGAAGTCGAACTGATCGGCACTGCCGAAATTGGCCGTGATCGTGCGTTCGCTGACCAATTGCGTACCCGCTTCGTCGGCATAACCGCGGATCGTGATGTCGAGCCCAGCGCGGAACGTCGCCGAAAAATTGCCGCCCAAAAAGCTGAACTGGCTCGCGTTGGTAATGACAACCGGCGATCCGGCCGGGGTGCCTTCATAGCCTGCGACTTCGTTGCTGTTGGCTTCGGCGATAAAGGCCAGGTTCGGTCCAGAGCTCGTTGTATAGCCAGGGATTGCACCATCGGGCTGGTAAACGCCGGTCTCCGAAAAGACGAAGCCCTGATAGCTGCCAAGCGGCGTCTCGCCACCTGGCGTCAGCGTGATGTCGTCGAAGTTCAGAACGACATTGGCGGTGTCGCTGAACGTCAGATTGTCGATGCCGAAATAATCGAAAGTCGCGTCATTGCCATCATTGGCGTTGAACTCAACGCGCTGCGCACCAAGGAAGGTGCCGAAATCGAGTGCGCCAAGGAAGGAGACATTCTGTTGTTCGGCAGGCCCGACCGTGACGGTTTTCTGGCCGATGACATGGGCACCCGCTTCATCGGCATACGCACGGACGGTGACGGTCAGCCCCGGCCGAAACGCCGAAGAGAGATTGAGCGATTCCAGGTTGAACGCATCGGCGCGGATCATGGTGAGGGGGGTACCGCGGGCTGCGTTTTCATAACCGGCGATTTCGCTATTGCCGGCCTCGGCGATGAACAGGAGATTCTGCCCCGACGTCGCGACATAGCCTGCAATCGCGCCATCGGGATTGTAGATCCCGGCCTGCAGCCAGTTGAAGCCGCCAAAGCCATTGGCAAGTGGCTGTTCGCCGCCTTCGGCCAAGGTGATATCGTCAAAATTCAGCGTAGGCATGATCTAGTCCCTTCAAGACTTTGTGAACCGTGATCGAACACGCAGTTTAAAGGCGATCGACAATCATACTAAAAACCCCAATTTTAAGGAATTTTAGTTCACCTAAAATTGAAGATACCTTTGCGAATTGATTGATAATAGGACAGCAACGATCTGTTGCTATCCTAGGCAATCAATTTACGTGTTTAGTCTTTCAACGTCGTGCTCGGTCACGACCGTCAAATTGTGCCATATTCGTAAATGAATTTGGATTGAACGGCGCCAGCGCGCGTTTAACCACAACGACCGCACGGCTATGGGGCAAAATCAGACGCCGTCACCGCTCGCTGAAACGGGTAGCTACGCCGTGGCCGCGATCAGGCGGCGAGCGCACTTCTTGCCGCCACTGCAGGGGCTGCCTTCAGCGTCAGTATCGCGACCGCGCCATGCCCCTTGCCCGGGCTTTCGAGCGCCAGCCCGCCTTCCATGGCGTTCATCGAATTGGCGCACCAGTGCAGCCCCAGTCCGCCCGATTTGTGCGCGCGGGTGGAAAAGCCGCGTTGAAACAGCGTCGCGCCAATCTCTGGCGAAAAGCCTTCGCCATCGTCATGGATTTCGATGCGCAGCTTGTCATCGACTTCGCTGACGGCGACGCGGATGCTGCCACTGCCAGCGCCACGGGCGACGATTGATTCGGCGGCATTGCCAAACAAATTGCCGATCACCTGGCTCAGGATCAGGCGGTTGGCCATGACGGGCCAGGGCTGGGCGGGGAAGCTGAACGCGATCGAGACATCGCTGGAATAGCGTGCAATCGCGGCATTCTGGGTGATGATTTCAGTGACATCGCACGGCGCGAGCGGCGGGCGTTCATGCGCCTGTGCCTGCTGGGTGCCGATGATTTCAAGCACGTGATGCATTGCCTCGCGCCCGGCCTGAAGCTGGCGGCGGCGTTCGGCACGGTCGCTGGCTTCGGCATCGACGGCGGCGGCGACAAAGGCAGCGAGTTTTTGACGGCGCGCGGCCGGGATGTCCTCGCGCGCCAATTCGCCCACTGCACGATCGATGATCGCGCGGTCGGTAACGGGTTCATCGGCGATGCCCCGCGACAGGATCGTGCTGATTGGGTTCAGCGCGTTGCGGACATTATGCATCACCGCGACAGCGCTTTCGCTGCGGCCAAGCGCAAAGCTCTGCACTTCAAGCTGCTCGCGCAGGTCTTTCAGCTGTTGCAGCATGAGATTGAAGCTGCGGCCAAGCGAGCCGATCTCATCCCGCCGTCCATCCTCATCAAGCAGGCCCAGCGCGCCTGAAGCGGTGACGACCTGCATGTGTCGTTCAACCCGGTGCAGCGGCGCCAGCACCAGCCGGGCGATCATCCGGCGCAGCACCATCAGCAGCACCAGCAACAACACGGTCGATCCGGCGATCGCGAGCAACAGCATGCGCTGTCCAAGGATGGAGACATCGCGCGGCACGTTGAAGCTGACATTGGCGACCGCGCGCCGGTCTGCGCCAATGATCGGCACGGCGATCGTCATGTTTTTGTCGCCGGGGCTAATCGTTTCCGCGTTTGACATGTTGGACAGATCAAGCCGCGCCTTCAGCTGCAGCAAGGTCGACAATTGCGCCGACGTGAATTGGCGTACCATCATCACATAGCCACGCGGCGCGCCCGTGCCATCGCTGCGCCTGACCTTGGCAACGCCGACGGCGGCAACGATCGGTCCAAGCCGGGTATAGAAGGCCGCCGAACTGCGCCCGCCCAGTGCCTTGTTGAAATCAATCTGGCCAATGCGTTCGATCAATTTACGCCGCATCGCGGGCTGATCGGTCTGCGCGCCAAGATCGAGCCAGCGCGCGATGACGATCCGGCCGTCATTGCCGATATAGGCCATGCCATTGACGTCGAGATTCGACATCGCAAGCGTGGAAAAGGATTCCTGTTCGAACTTCGTGGTCGGCTGGCCCATATAATCATAGCTGGAATTCCAGTCGCCATAATCGCGAACGGCGGTTTCCACCTTCGAGATATATTCGGCGAGCGCGGCGCGGGTCCGTTCGACATGCGCGCCGACCGATGCGCCTTCAAGCTGGTTGAAGCTGGGCGTGATGACGCTGGCAAGCAACAGCGTGATCGCCAGCGATCCGAGCAGGCCGACCGTTGTCAAAATCAGCAGGAGTTTCGCGCCAAGCGAGCCTGGCGCGCGGATCGTCCGCCCGAACATTGCGACGGTCATCAGCCGTGTGTCCCGTTCCCTGCCTGATAGAGTGCGGGGCCATCGCCGGGATCATCCTTGCCCTCGATGAAGCGATCTTCGGCCATGCGGCGGGCGTCGATCGCATCGATTGGGCGGGAGAAGAAATAGCCTTGCAGATGCGATGCGCCAGCCAGCCGGAGCGCCTGGACCTGTGCATCGGTCTCGACACCCTCGGCAATGACGCCAAGCCCCAGCGCGCGGCCGAGATGGATGATCGAATGGACGATTGCAGCACTTTCGCGCTCGCGGCCCATGCCATCGATGAAGCTGCGATCGATCTTCAGGCAATCAAGCGCGAATTTACGAATGTTGTAGAGGCTCGAATAGCCCGTGCCGAAATCGTCGAGCGCGATCCGGAAGCCCATTTGGCGCAGCTTGTAGAGCGTATCGGCGGCGCGATCGGCATCGTCGAAAATCGCCGTTTCGGTGATTTCGATCTGGAAGCGTGCGGGCGACACCCCGGCATGCTGGACGCGTTCCATGACGCGCGCGACAAAATTCTGCCGGCGGAACTGGCGCGGCGAGAAATTGACCGAGACATATTGATCGGGCCAGTTCTTCACCTCTTGAAGCGACTGATCAATGACCCAGTCACCAAGCTCATGGATCAAATTGCTTTCTTCGGCGATCGGGATGAACATGCCGGGTGAAATCGGCCCATATTCAGGGCTGTTCCAGCGCAGCAGCGCTTCGAAGCCAATCACTTCCAGCCCTTCGCGCGAGACGATCGGCTGGTAGACGAGTTTGAGCTCACCCCCGGCAATTGCCTTGCTCAGCCCACTTTCGATCTGGCGGCGGAAGCGGATGCTCTCATCCATCGATTCGTCGAAGGGCCGCACCACACCGCGACCAGCGCGCTTGGATTCGTTGAGCGCCAGATCAGCGCGACGCATCACGTCAACCGGATCGCGCACGGGTTCGGCTTCAGTGACGACCACGCCCATTGACGCGCTCGCCTGGATCGAATGGCCGAATACTTTGAGTGTGACCGAACAGGCGCGCAGCATCAGCTCGCACGCCATCACGGCGGCTTCTTCGCCGGGCGTATCGAACAGGATGCCGAATTCATCGCCGCCCAGCCGCGCGACCAGGCCGCCTTCGGGCACCGATGCCGCGAGCAGCTGATAGACCGATCGGATCATTTCATCGCCGGCCAAGTGACCGAGCGTGTCGTTGACCAGCTTGAAACGATCGAGATCGAGCATCGCCGTCGCAAACCGCTCCTTGCCGCGCGAGCGTTCAGTGAGCGCGCGGAGAAAGGCGAGGCGGTTGGGGGCCTCGGTCAGCGAATCATGATTGGCGATATGGACGGCATGGCTTTCATTGGCCGCGAGTTCCGCGCCCTTTTGTTCCAGCATCACGACTTGATCGGCGAGCTGCTGGCGTGCGGCGGCAAGCTCGATATCAAGCTGCCAGCGCCCGGCGAGTGCGGTGGCGGTCTGCACCACCTCAGCGACCTCGAATGGCTTGGCGATGTAGAAAATCTTGTCGGTTGGCCCAGCGGCCTTGGAAATCTCGATCGGCGAGAAATCCGAATAGCCCGTGACGATGACGATATTGATATTGGGATCAAGCTTGCGGATCCGCGTGGCGGTTTCCTTGCCGTCAATTCCAGGCGGCATGCGCACATCGATAAAGGCGACCGCATAGGGCTTGCCCTCGGCCAGCGCGGTTTCCAGCGCGGCGACCCCGTCCAGGCCCTGCATGGCATGGGTCAGCTCAAACACCATGGCGCTGTCATCGGCGGCGGGCGAAGGGTCGCCCTCATCATCGTCGCCGAACAATTCGGCGGCCATCGCCGTCAGCGCGGCGCCGTCGCCGCTCTGCTTGGGCGCAAAACTTTGGCGATATGACTCATGCATCGCCGGTTCGTCGTCTATAACTAATATGCGCACCGGGCACCCCCGCTTTTGGATGCCCTGACCATGCCCGGCCCATGGTTAAAGAAGCGTTAGCGGATGGGGATCATTCGACGGTGACGCTCTTCGCCAGATTGCGCGGCTGATCGACATCGGTGCCCTTGAAAACAGCGACATGATAAGCAAGCAACTGCACCGGCACCGCATAGACCAATGGCGCGATCAGCGGGTGGACCTTGGGCATCTCGATCGTCGCGATCGTGTTTTCGCCCGCCTGGGCAATCCCATCCGCGTCGGAGATCAGCACCACCTGCGCGCCGCGCGCCTGGGCTTCCTGCATATTGCTGACGGTCTTGTCGAATAGCGGGCCAGAGGGCGCGAGCACGATCAACGGCACATTATCATCGATCAGCGCGATCGGGCCGTGCTTCATCTCGCCCGATGCATAGCCCTCGGCATGGATATAGCTGATTTCCTTCAGCTTCAGCGCGCCTTCCAACGCCATCGGATATTCCGGCCCGCGCCCCAGATACAGCACATCGCGCGCAGCGGCGATCTTTGGCGCCATTGCTTCGATTTCCTCATCATGCGCCAGCGCGTGGTTCATCGCGGCCGGCACCTCGCGCAAGTGCCGGACGATTTCATGCTCCAGGTCTTCGGTCAGCAGCCCCTTGGCGCGCGCCAGATTGATCGCAAGCGCGGCCATCACCGCGAGCTGGCAGGTAAACGCCTTGGTCGACGCGACGCCGATTTCCGGCCCGGCATGAGTGGGCAGCAACAGATCGACCTCGCGCGCCATTGAACTGGTCGGCACATTGATGATTCCCGCCGTCGTCAGCCCAGCCGATTTCATGTGGCGCAGCGCGGCGAGCGTGTCTGCCGTTTCGCCGCTTTGCGAGATGACGATGCCCAGCATGTCGGGGGTGAGCACCGGATCGCGGTAGCGAAATTCGCTGGCGACATCGGCCTCCACCGGCACGCGCGCAAACTGCTCGATCCAATATTTGCCGATCATGCCGACATAGCTGGCCGTGCCGCACGCGACGATCGCGACGCGCTGGATCTTGCCGAGATCGAATTCCATATCGGGCAGGGCAACTTGCTCCTCGACCGGCCGCAAATAGCTGCGCAGCGTCTGGGCAACGACCACCGGCTGCTCGTAGATTTCCTTGAGCATGAAGTGGCGATAATTGCCCTTGTCGATCAACTGGCCCGAAGCGCCTGAATTGACGATCGGGCGGGTGACGGGCTGATTGTCGCGATCGAACACCTCAACCTTGGCGCGGGTGATGACGACCCAGTCGCCCTCTTCAAGATAGGCGATCCGCTGGGTCAGCGGGGCGAGCGCGAGCGCGTCCGAGCCGAGATAATTCTCGCCGTCTCCGTATCCCACCGTCAGCGGCGCGCCGAGCCGCGCACCGATCAGCAAATCGGGTTCGGATTTGAACATCACCCCCAGCGCAAAGGCACCATGCAGGCGCGGCAGGACATTGGCGACGGCAGCGCGCGGCGGCGCGCCGCGTTCGATCTCGCGCGCGATCAGATGCGCTACAACTTCGGTATCGGTCTGGCTCAGAAACTGGCGGCCATCGGCGATCAGCTCTTCGCGCAGCGGCTTGAAATTCTCGATGATGCCATTGTGGACCAGCACCACGTCATCAACGATGTGTGGGTGGGCGTTGTCCTCGGTCGGCGCGCCGTGGGTGGCCCAGCGGGTATGCGCGATGCCGGCCGCGCCGGGCAGCGGGTCCTCGGCCAGCCGGGCGGCGAGATTGATCAGCTTGCCTTTGGCGCGGCGGCGATCGAACACACCGTCATGCACGGTGCAGATACCCGCCGAATCATACCCGCGATATTCGAGCCGCTTGAGCCCATCGAGCAGCCGATCGGCAACGGGGCCTTGGCCGAGAATTCCAACGATACCGCACATAATCTGTCCGACTCCGCCCCTTGGGCTATTGTTTGTTTTTCCGTGCCGTCATGATCGCGCGAAACTTGGCCGCCCAGCCGGGCTTTTCGGTCTGGTCGGGGCGGACCAGCGCCAGCGCATCGGCCGTCACGTCGCGAGTCACCACGCTGCCCGCCGCTACAATCGCACCCGCGCCAATTGAAACCGGAGCAACCAGCGCGCTGTTCGATCCGATAAAGGCACCGGCGCCAATCTCCGTCTTGTATTTGAAAAAGCCGTCATAATTGCAGGTGATTGTCCCCGCGCCGATATTGGCACCAGCGCCGACCACGGTGTCGCCCAGATAAGTGAGGTGGCTGGCCTTTGCCCCCGCCCCCAGCACGGTTTTCTTTATTTCGACGAAATTGCCGATCTTTGATTTCTCGCCAAGCACCGATCCGGGACGGAGGCGAGCAAAAGGGCCGACTTCCGCGCCTGCGCCGATCATCGCGCCGGTGATGTGGCTAAAGGCGTGGATGGTCGCGCCATCAGCGATCTGCACGCCGGGGCCGAAAAACACATTCGGCTCAATCACCACGTCGCGGCCGATCACGGTATCATGCGCGAACCACACGGTTTCCGGCGCGATCAGCGTTGCCCCTTCGGCCATTGCTCGGCTGCGGCGCTCGGCTTGCCAATAGCCATCGACAGCGGCGAGTTCAGCGCGGCTGTTGACCCCGGCGACTTCCCAGGCGGCGGTCTCGATCACGGCGGAGGCGAGACCTTCCGCCGCAGCAATGTTGACGATGTCGACCAGATAATATTCGCCCGCCGCATTGGCGCACCCGACCTGATCGAGCAGCGCGAACAGCCGGTCGCTGCGCGCGGCCATCAGCCCGCTATTGCACAGCCGCTCGGCGCGCTCCTCAGGCGATGCGTCCTTGTGCTCGACCATTTTCAGGATCCGGCCAGTCTCATCGGCGATCACCCGGCCATAAGCGGCGGTGTCATCGGGCCGAAAGCCAAGCACGACGACAGCCGGGGCGTCGGGCGCACGCAGCCGATCGATCATGCGCTGCATCGTGGCGGCGCTGACCAGCGGCACATCACCGTACAGGATCAGCACGTCGCCCGCAAAACCATCGAGCGCCTCGCGGGCCTGGAGCACAGCATGCCCCGTACCCTTTTGCTCGGCTTGCAGCGCCGTCGAGGCACCGATTGGGGCAACCGCTGCCTCCACTTGCTCGCGTCCGGCACCCGTCACGACAACGGTTCGCTCAGGGGTCAGTGCGGCGACGCTGTCCAGCAGGTGCAGCAGCATTGGCTGCCCCGCAATCGGGTGTAGCACCTTGTGGAGATCGGATTTCATGCGCGTCCCCTTGCCGGCGGCAAGGATGATGGCGGCGATTGGTCGCTGGGTCATCTGGCTCCCTCGGGCGCAAGCCCAATCTCGTACCCCCTGCCATGATTGTGTTGCCAATTCCATAGCGATGCTGGCAGGCGGGGCGGATGAGCGCAGATAGTTCTTCTCCCCCTAATTTTCCGTTTGCGCCCCCGTTCGATCCCCCGTTCGATATTGTCGGCTTTGACCTGGACGGCACCTTGCTCGACACGAGTGGCGATCTCACCGCGGCGGTCAATCATGCGCTTGGGCTGGCGGGCCGGCCGCCGCTCACCATCGCGCAGGTGAAGACGATGATCGGCGGCGGTGGCGCGGCAATGCTGCGATTGGCGCTGGAGCAAAGTGGGGGGTGCCCGCCCGAAGATTTTGCCGGCTATCACCAGGAATTGCTTACCCATTATGATGCACACATCGCGGATCTGACCCAGCCTTATCCCGGACTGATCGACGCGCTGGATGCGCTGGCGGCGAAAGGCGTGACGCTCGCCGTTGCCACCAACAAGGGGGAGGGGCGAGCGGTAAAGCTGCTCGGCCTGATGGGCATGCTGGAGCGTTTCGCCTGCGTGATCGGTGGCGATACGCTGGGACCGGGCAAGGCCAAGCCGTCACCCGCGCCGATTATCGAGATGATTGCGCGCTGCGGTGGCGGCAGGGCGGCCTTTGTCGGCGATTCGATCTTTGACGTAACAGCCGCAAAGGCAGCGGGCATCCCCGCTATCGCAGTCAGCTTCGGCTTTTTGAACGGCCCGGTTGAGGCGCTGGGCGCGGATGTGGTGATTGATCATTATGACGATCTGCTGCCCGTACTTGCCCGGCTTGGCGGCTGATTGCCGACGATGTCGACGTTTGAACTGATCGCCTTTGTGCTGGGCGTCATCAATGTGACGCTGGTGGTCCGCCGCAGCGTCTGGAATTACCCGTTCGGGCTGGTGATGGTAGTGCTCTACGGGCGGCTGTTCTTCGACGCCAAGCTTTATAGCGATGCTCTGCTGCAAGTCTTCTTCTTCGTGGTGCAGCTGTACGGCTGGTGGGCGTGGTCGCGCGTGTCGGCCAATGCGGGCACGGTGCTGATCGATCGGCTTGGCGCGCGCGCACGGCTTGGTTGGGCGATTGGTTGCGCAGCGGCGATCATCGTCTGGAGCAGCCTTGTATCGCATTATACCGATGCGTCACTGCCCTGGTGGGACGCGAGCGCGGCGATTTTGAGCGTCGCCGCCCAGATCCTGATGTCGCGGCGCTTGATCGAGAATTGGGTGTTGTGGATCGTGGTCGATATTCTGTCGATCGGGCTTTATGCGGCGAAGGGATTGTGGCTGACGATGCTGCTCTATGCGGTGTTTCTAGTGCTGGCGATTTGGGGGCTGATTGGCTGGCAGCATGATGCCAGGCAGCAGGCGGCGGCGTGACGCGAGCCCCGGTCATCTGTTTGCACGGGCCCGAGAGCACGGGCAAATCGACGCTGCTCGCGCCGCTCGCCGCGCGGCTGTCGGCAGCGATCGTGCCCGAATATGGCCGCGAATTTGCTGAGGCGCATGGCACGGATTTCGGCATGGCCGATCTGGTGACGATCGCGCAGACGCATGACCGGATGACGCAAGCGGCCATCGAGCGGGGTGCGACTTGCGTGCTGCTCGATACCGATCCGCTGATGACGGCGGTGTGGGCCGACATGCTATTTGGCCAGCGCGATCAATGGTTCGATCAATGGACTGGGGTGGCGGATCTCTATTTGCTGCTGGATATCGATCTGCCCTGGGTCGATGACGGGACGCGGATGTTCGGTTCAGCGATTGGGCGACAACGCTTTTTCAATCTGTCCAAGGCGGAACTGGAGCGGCGCGGCGTCGCCTGGGCGCTGGTCGGCGGGCAGGGGGATGATCGGCTTGCCAACGCGCTGGCGGCGATCGCGTCGGCGGGGCTCGATTCCGCCGCTTGATCGCCCAAAAAAAAGGGGAGCGACCGGCGCCCCCCTTTTCGACCTGCTGTTACTTGGCAGCGCTTATTGCGACGGCGCAAGCTTGGTGTTGAGCACCCAGCCGACATTGTCATTCTCGTCAGCAACTTCCCACCACAGGCCGTTTTGGTTGCCGGTCGGATATAGAATCGACCCCGCTGGCAGCGTGCGGATCGCCTTGGCTGATGCCACCGGGCTGACGCGCATGGCGACCGGGGCCTGGGCGGTGAAGGTCTTTTTCGGCGCGGCCTGCGCCGTTCCCTCGTCGCCCGGGCGAACATAGCCCAGTTCATCGACCATCTTCGAATAGGCTTGGATGAAGGCGAGCGTCACGATGCGGCCGATATCGGTATTTTCATACCCGCCACCGACTGCCCCTGCGCCAATGCCACCAATACCAAACGCGCCGCCCACGGCAAAGCTGGTGTCGCGCTTGGCGGCATAGCCTTCGGTCACCGCCAAGGTTTCGGTGGTGCGCACATTGGTGAGCGACAAAACGGTATTGGCTTCCGACTTGCGCGACTTGATGCCGCCGAGCAGCCCGCCGAACGGCCCGCCAATGATCGCGCCGGCCACGGCACCTGCCGCGTTGCCGCTGACATTGGTGTTCGCGCCCTGAATTTCGGCAACCAGCACATAATCGGCGGCCTTGATCTGGCCCTGGCCAACATTTGATCCGCGCTGCAAGCCAAGCCCGCCGCCGATGGCGCGTTCCTGCGCCGCCGCATCAAGGCCGGCACCGCGATCGACGATGTTGAAGCAGCCTGAACGCTGGACCAGCACGCGCAGCAGCCGTGCCGGCGGGGCAAGGCTGTTCTGCGTCCAGCCCGACGAATCCTGGCCGTCGACGATTGAAACCGTGCCGTGCTTGGTTGCGCAGCGCGGCACGTCATTCATCGCTGCCTGCTGGAGCTGTTGGCCCTTCGAAGCGCTCGCTTGCCTGGGCGGTTTTTGCGCAAAAACGGGTGCCGTCACCATCGGTGCCGCAGCAACGGCGAGCATCGCCGCGCCGGAAAGAAGCTTCCTGCCATTCATCCTACATCCCCCAAGGACTGAGTCGTTCTATGTCCGATACCCCTTCCGGATTGCCAGTGAAACGACAAATGACGCCAAGCGCGCTTGTCGCCGTGGTGCCGGTGGCTATGGTTGCGGGGCATTTCCTATCTCAAGGCGCGCTGCCATGGCTGACTCATCGATCGCTATCCCCTCATGGACCCCGCTCGCCGACAGCGGCATTGCCATTCGCTGGCAACAGGCGGGTGATCTCTCCTTCGAGCTGGCCGAAGCGGGAAGTGGGGACCGCTTGGCGCTCTGCCTGCACGGCTTTCCCGAGTTGCACTATAGCTGGCGCTTCCAGATTCCGTTGCTGGTGGAACGCGGCTGGCGGGTCTGGGCGCCCAATCTGCGCGGCTATGGTGGCAGCGACCGGCCCGAGGGGGTGGACGCCTATCATATCGACCGGCTGCTGGGCGATGTCGCCGCGCTGATCGACGCGAGTGGCGCGCGCGAAGTGTTGTTGATCGCGCATGATTGGGGCGCGATCATCGCCTGGCAGTTCGCGATCCGCAAAATTCGTCCGCTGGTCGGGCTCGTCATCATGAACGTGCCACACCCGATGCCCTTCAAGCGCGAATTGCGCAAATGGGCGCAATTGCGCGCAAGCTGGTATGTGTTTTTCTTCCAACTGCCGGGCCTGCCCGAATGGGCCTTTGGCCGAAACCGCGCCCGCATCGTCCGCCGCGCCTTTGTCGGCATGGCGGTGGACAAGAGCCGCTTCCCGAAAGAGGTAACCGATATCTATGCCGATGCGGCGATGCGCCCCGGCGCGCTGACCGCGATGATCAATTACTATCGCGCGGCCTTCCGCTCGGTCAGCGGGATGACGGCAGGCACCGGCAAGGTGGATGTGCCGACGCTCATGATCTGGGGTGAGGAAGACACCGCGCTGACGATCGGCTGTGTCGATGGAACGGAGGACTATGTCGCCGATTTCCGGCTCGAGCGCCTGCCCGGCGTGTCGCACTGGGTGCAGCAGGAAGCACCGGAAAAGGTGAACGCGATCCTGGCGGACTGGCTTGATCGCTGATCGCTTTGCCCTTTTCGTACAGCGCTGCTAGGGCGCGGACATTATGGCAACTCCGCTCGACCGCATCCGCAATTTTTCCATCATCGCGCATATCGATCACGGCAAGTCCACGCTTGCCGATCGCCTCATCCAGCAGACCGGCGGGCTGACTGCCCGCGAAATGTCGGAACAGGTTCTCGATAACATGGATATCGAGAAAGAGCGCGGCATCACCATCAAGGCGCAGACCGTCCGGCTGCAATATGTCGCCAAGGACGGGTTGGAATATGTCCTTAACCTAATGGATACGCCCGGCCACGTCGATTTCGCCTATGAGGTTAGCCGGAGCCTTGCGGCGTGCGAGGGTGCGCTGCTGGTGGTGGATGCAGCGCAAGGCGTGGAGGCGCAAACGCTCGCCAATGTTTATCAGTCAATCGAGCATGATCATGAGATCGTGCCCGTCATCAACAAGATCGATCTGCCCGCCGCCGAACCCGAAAAGGTCCGTGCGGAGATCGAGGAAGTCATCGGCCTCGATGCCTCCAACGCGGTGCTGACCAGCGCCAAATCGGGGATCGGCATCGCTGATGTACTCGAAGCGATCGTCACGCGCATCCCGCCGCCCAAGGGCGATGCTGATGCACCGCTCAAGGCAATGCTGATCGATAGCTGGTACGATCCGTATCTCGGCGTCGTCATCCTTGTTCGCGTGATGGCGGGCACGCTGAAAAAGGGACAGCTCGTCAAATTCATGGCGACGGGCACGCAGCACCTGATCGACCGGGTCGGTTGCTTCCGGCCCAAGATCGAGCAGCTGACCGAGCTTGGCGTTGGCGAAATCGGCTTCATCACCGCCCAGATCAAGGAAGTCGCGCAAACCGCGGTCGGCGACACGATCACCGATGTGAAGCGCCCCGCTGCCGAGGCGCTGCCGGGCTTCAAGCTCGTCCAGCCAGTGGTGTTTTGCGGGCTTTTTCCGGTCGACGCCAACGACTTTGACAAATTGCGTGAGAGCATTTCCAAACTCCGCCTCAACGACGCCAGCTTCAGCTTCGAGATGGAATCGAGCGCCGCGCTTGGTTTCGGTTTCCGTTGCGGCTTTCTTGGGCTGCTCCATCTGGAGATCATCCAGGAGCGGCTGACCCGCGAATACGACCTCGACCTGATCACCACCGCGCCATCGGTGATCTACAAGATCAACCTGACCTATGGCGGCGGCGAGATCGAACTCCACAACCCCGCCGACATGCCCGATCCGACCAAGATCGAAAGCATTTCCGAGCCTTGGATCGAAGCGGTAATCTATTGCCCCGACGAATATCTCGGCAGCATTCTGAAGCTTTGCCAGGACCGGCGCGGCATCCAGAAGAATCTGACCTATGTCGGCGGTCGCGCGCAGGTGACGTACGAGCTGCCGCTCAACGAAGTCGTGTTCGATTTCTACGACCGGCTGAAATCGATCTCACGCGGCTATGCGAGCTTCGATTACCATCAGATCGGCTATCGCGAGGGCGACCTCGTCAAGATGAGCATCATGGTCAATTCCGAAGCCGTCGATGCGCTCAGCATGATCGTCCACCGCGGCACCGCCGAAAGTCGGGGCAGGGGGATGTGCGAGCGGCTGAAGGACCTGATCCCGCGCCATTTGTTCAAAATCCCGATCCAGGCGGCAATCGGCGGCAAGGTGATCGCCCGCGAGACGATCGCGGCTTTGCGCAAGGACGTGACCGCCAAATGCTATGGCGGCGATGCCAGCCGCAAGCGCAAGCTGCTCGACAAGCAGAAAGAGGGCAAGAAGCGGATGCGCGAATATGGTTCGGTCAGCATCCCGCAAGAGGCGTTCATTGCGGCGCTTAGGATGGGCGACGAGGGGTAGATCGAGCAGCGGGCGGACCGATCAGAGCGACGGGTGGTCCCTTCTGTCCTCGTGCTCGCGGTGACGCTCGCCTATGAAAGCGGGCGGGGGCTGTTGGAGATATCGAATGCCAGACGACACGACCACCAAGATCGGCGACCAGATGAAGGCCGCCGCCGACACCTTCAAACATTCCGCCGAAAAAATGAGCGCGTCCGGTGCCGAACTCGGCATGCGGCTGCTCGACCAGGCCGAGACCAATACGCGTGAGGCCATTGCCGCCATGCGCGCCACCACCCAGGCCAAGGATGTCGCCGAGGTGATGAAGATCCAGGGCGACTATATCCGCGACCAGAGCGCGCGTGCGATGACTCATGCGCGCGAGATTGGCGATATGATCAGCGGTTTTGGCCGCGACATGCTGGGGCAGATCATCAAGCGCGATTGACGATTGACTGACGCGCTATTGCCGTGCGCGCAGGGTGAAGCCGATGATCCTGGGTTCGCTCGGCGTGCCCAGGATCAGGCCTGAATTGCCCGCCTGGATCGTCACATTCTGGATATAGTTTGCGCCAAATAGGTTGCGCGCGAAGATTGCGACTTCCCAGCCATGGACCGAGCGAATGCCGATGCTCGCATTGGTCAGCGAATAGGCGTTGATATAAGTGAAGCGCGACAGCGTCGGGTCGCCCGCATAGCCGCTACGCCAAATCGTGTCGGCATGCAGCGCGAGGCTGAGCTTGCCGCCCGTACCGGGAATGACCGGGTGATAATCAATGATCAGCGATTCTGCCCATTTCGGCAGGCTGGCGAGCGATCGGTCGGTCAGGTTGCAGGCGGTGGTGCCGCTGGTCTGCAGCTCAAGGGGGCAGGGTCCCGCAGGATATCTGCTATAAGTGCCATTGGCATAGGCCAGCGACCCCCGCAGCGTGAAGTTGCTGAAGATCAGCGCGGTCGCGTCGGCCTCGAACCCGGCCACGGTAACCTCGGGAATGTTTGACAGATACCCACGCAGCGCCACCGTTTGGCTGCTGTCGACAATCGTCGCCTGGAAATCGCGCACCTTGGTGTAATAGCCCGCCAGATCGAGCGACAGCCGCCGGTTGAACAGCCGCGATTTGATGCCGCCTTCCCAGGTCTGGTTGACTTCCGGGCGGATCACGGCGGTGGCAAGAACGGGCCGGTTCTGCGCATCGAGCGGCAGGCCCGATACATTGATCCCGCCCGATTTGAAGCCGCGCGCATAGCTGGCATAGCCAAACACGCCGTCCGAGAATTGATAGGAGAGATTGGCCCGACCCGACAGATTATCCTCGATGTTGTGCGCGGCATAGGTCTGCCCGCGCAGGACGGATAGCTGGGCATTGCGCAGCGCGGTGTTGCTGGTCTGCAGCCCGCCAAAGGTGAACGTGTCGTAATTCGCGTCCTTGACCTCATAGGTATAGCGCAGGCCCCCGGTCGCGGTCAGGCGCGGGGTGATCTTCCAATTGGCCTCGCCGAACACAGCATAGCTGTCGGCGCGGAAGCGGGTGCTGCCATCGGTGCCATAGCCATCGAGCAGGTTGGACGGCACCGGCGTGTTGGACGCGCCCGTCGTCGGCCCGATCAGCCAATAGGCAGCGGCCGGGCCATAAATGCTGATCGGCCGCCCGGTAATCGTCTGGGTATAGAAATACAGGCCCGCAACATAGCTGAAGCGCCGTTCGCCATTGGAGGCGATGCGCAGCTCCTGGCTATATTGGTCCTGGCGCGAGGGGATATGCTGGGTCAGCTGGATCGGCAGGCCGGTATAGTCGCGATCGTTATCGGCATCCCAATTCCAGAATCGCCACGCGCTGACCGAGGTCAGCGTCGCGCTGCCCAAATTCCAGTCGCCGATCACCGATACGCCGCCCTCGTTGGTGTCCACGCCCAGCGCGGCATCGATATCGGTCACGCGGTCAAAGGGATTGGTGCTGGCGGGGGCGTAGGGGCCGTCCGGCGCATTGGCGGCCAGAAACGGATATTGCCGCGCCGCTGGACGCAGGCTCTGCCCCACGCGCAGATAAACCTGCGTGCAGCATTCGCTCTTGAAGCGCGTGAAATCAGCGCTCAAGCGCAGCGACAGGGCATCGCTGGCCTTCCACAGCAATTGCCCACGCACCGCCTGATTGCCCAGATCATTCTGCGCGCGGCCCAGCCGGACATTGTCGATCACGCCGTCGCGCCTGGTCAGCAGGCCAGACAGCCGAACGGCGATCGCGTCGCTGATCGGCCCCGATACCCAGCCCTTGGCCTGGACATAATTATAGCCGCCATAGGAGACTTCCCCGAACGCCTCGGTCTCGAAGCTTGGCAGCCTTATGGTGATGTTGATGGCACCGGCGGTCGTGTTCTTGCCGAACAACGTGCCCTGCGGCCCGCGCAACACCTCGACCTGTTCGATATCCGCAAAGTCGAAGGCAGCCGTGGCGGGCCGACCGTGATAGACTTGGTCGATATAGAAGCCGACGCCCGATTCCAGCCCGTCATTGGCCTGGCTTACCGCGACAACGCTGCTGCCAAGACCACGGATCGTAAAGGCGGTGTTGCGGGGATTGGCGGAGCTATAATTCAGCGACGGTACCAACACGCTCAGTTGCTGTGTGTTGACGGTATAGGATCGGTCGATCAGGTCGCCATCGATCACGGATAGCGCGGCGGGCACGCGCGCAGCATCTTCCTCGCGACGGCGCGCGGTGACGACGACGGCAGGGAGCTGGGTAGCGTCGCCCTCGGCAATCGGCGCCCCAGCCGCTTCAGGGGCTGGCGACGCTTTGTCGGCGATGGCTGGCGCTGATTTGGCGATAGCCGTGGAGGCGCCACCGATCATCGCCAGCGCCAACACCGCGCGACATCCCCACTTCACCTTCATGTCCACCCCATTGGTTCACTAACAAGCGACTCACTATATCCGTCGGTATATAGATGTTGTTGGCGCAATGGAATGATCAACGGGCATCGGGACGGATTTTCACTGGCGCTCGATTGGCGACCGCGCGCGACTGCTATATATGGCGGGAAATAGCAGGGACGTGGCGACGATGCGGTTTGTAATGATAGTGCTGCTGGCGCTCGCCTGGGCGGGCAACGCGGGTGCCGCTGATCGCTGCGCGCCGGCACCGCTCGTGCTGGCAGCGGCATCACTCCAGGAATCGATCAATGCGGCGGCTGATGCTTGGGCAAGGCGTGGGCATCCCCGCCCGATCATTTCGTTTGCAGCGTCATCGGTGCTTGCGCGCCAAGTCGCCGCTGGCGCGCCAGCCGATCTGTTTATTTCGGCCGATCAGGAATGGATGGATGATTTGCAGCGCCGCAGGCTGGTCGCCCCCGGCACCCGCGCCAATCTCGTCGGTAACCGGCTGGTGCTGGTCCGGCCCGCCACGACCAGTGCCGATCCGGAAACGACGCCCACCGGGCTCGCGCGCGCGCTTGGCGCGGCACCGCTGGCGATGGCCGATCCCGATACCGTTCCGGCCGGTCGTTATGGGCGCGCGGCCCTGACGCGGCTTGGCATCTGGAAACAGGTCGCCCCACAGGTTGTGCGCGCTGAAAATGTCCGGGCGGCGCTCGCCTTGGTCGCGCGCGGCGCGGCAGGCTATGGCATCGTCTATGCAACCGACGCGCGGCGCGATCCGGCGGTCCGTGTCGTGTATCGCTTCGCGGCTGATACCCACCCGCCAATCACCTATCCGATCGCGCGGCTCAAGGGATCGGCCAATCCCGATGCGGAGGGGTTCCGCCGGTTCCTGCTTTCATTGGCCGGCAAGGCGATTTTCGTCCGCTACGGCTTCATTGTTCGCTGATCGCATGTTCTCACCCACCGACTGGGAAATCATTTTTCTGACCTTGAAGATCGGCGGTGCGGCGATGGCGATCACCTTGCCAATCGCGTTCGCGCTTGCCTGGATTTTGGCGCGCACCAGCTTTCCGGGCAAAATCATCCTTGATGGCATTGTGCACTTGCCGCTGGTGCTGCCGCCGGTGGTGACCGGCTGGTTGCTGCTGCTGGCCTTTGCGCCCAACGGGCCGATTGGCGGCTGGCTGCAGTCCTGGTTTGGGGTCAGCGTGTTGTTCAAATGGACCGGGGCGGCGATTGCCGCTGGCGTGATGGCACTGCCACTGATGGTGCGCGCGATGCGACTGTCGATCGAGGCCGTTGACCAGCGGCTGGAAAGCGCGGCGCGGACCTTGGGGGCAGGGCGCTGGCATGTTTTCCGCACGATCACACTGCCGCTCAGCATGCCGGGCATCCTGGCCGGGCTAGTGCTGGGTTTCGCGCGATCGATCGGCGAGTTTGGCGCGACGATCACTTTTGTCTCCAACGTGCCGGGCCAAACGCAAACCCTGCCGCTCGCCATTTATGGCGCGCTGCAGCTGCCCGATGGCGAGGCAGTGGTCGTCCGTCTTGCGCTGGTATCCGTGGCCTTGTCGCTGGCGGCACTGGTCGGGTCAGAGCTGTTGGCGCGGCGCAGCGGGCGGGGGCTGCATGTCCTTTGATGTCGATATCATGGCGCGGGTCGGCGATACCGATATCGCGGTCCGGCTGATGCCAGTGGATGGGCTGACGATCTTGTTCGGCCCGTCGGGTGTCGGCAAAACCAGCGTACTCAACATGATCGCTGGCCTGCGGCGTCCCGATCGCGGGCACGTGGTTGTTGCCGGAAGCCGCTTATTCGACGCCGCCTGCGGCATTGATCGTCCCGTGCCCGAACGCCGTGCAGGCTATGTTTTCCAGGAACCGCGCCTCTTCCCGCATCTGCGCGTGGGGGCCAATCTGCTTTATGGGCAAGCGCTCGCCCCTGATGCGGATCGCTGGATTGACCTGCCGACGGCGACGGCTTTTTTGGGCATTGGCCATCTGCTCGATCGCTGGCCGCGCAGCTTGTCGGGCGGGGAAGCGCGGCGTGTGGCAATAGGGCGGGCGCTGCTGGCCGCGCCGCGCTTTTTGTTGCTCGACGAGCCGCTGTCGTCGCTTGATCGGCCGCGTCGAGAAGAAGTGATGACCGCGATTGAGCATATCCGTGACGTGCTCAAGCTGCCGATCCTGATGGTCACGCATGATCACCAGGAAGCCGAGCGGCTCGGCACCCAGATTATCGAGATGTAACCAACGAAAAAAGGGCCGCCGCCCCAGAACCAGTGAACCATGCGGGGGCATGGTTCACTGGCACTTTTTGGGCGACGGCCCCGCCTGGAGGCGATTAACCGGTTAGAAGCCCAATCGCGCCTGCACGCCAACAATCCGTGGTTCGTTGATGAAGCCGGTCAGGTTGTTGAAATCAATCGCGCTGACACTGCGGATCTGGTTGGTGACGTTGCGCACAAAGACGCCGACATCAAGCTTGTTGTCGATCTTATAGCCCAGCTTCAGGCCGCCCTCGAGCAATGAACGCCCGCGGAACTCGACTGCTTCATACAGGAAATAGTTGATCGAGCTGCGGAAGGCCCAGTCCGTGAACAGATAGACTTCACCACTGCCCACCGGCACGGCATAACGCCCCGTCCAGTTGACGACAAAGCGCGGCGCCTGGGGCAGATCATTGCCGTTGATCCGGGCAAGACCAGCAACGACAGGATCGGTTGGGGTGCAGAAACCCGATCCGCATGGCGCAACGCCAATCGTCGGATCGCGCAATTCGGTGAAATTGTAGCTGCCGCTCGCCGTCAGCACCAGCGCGGGGATGGGACGTGCCTCGAACTCCGCTTCAACGCCGTAACCCACCGCATTGGCGGCAGACAGCAACCGCGTCGAGTTTGACGCGCCGCCAACAGCGGTGATCTGCAGATCGTCGGTGCTCCAATAATAGCCATCAAGCGCGAAACGCAGCGTTTGATCCGGTGTTGCCCCCTTAAAGCCGGCTTCACCCGAAATCGTCGTCTGCTTCGGCGCGACCACGGGTACGCTGCCAAAGGTCACGCGATCCTGGATCGCTGGCCCCTGATAGCCGGTGGCGACGCGCGCGTAGAAATTGACGTCCGGCGTCAGCGCATAGCTGCCGCTGACATCCCAGGTGAACTCGCCATCATTGGTGCGCGTGCGGATCGGCAGGCTAAGGCCAAAGATGATTGGCGAGCCGCCCGGCGTCCGGTCGGTGATCAGATCGTCACGGTCGTCATGCGAATAACGGCCACCGGCACGCAGCGTCAGCTTGTCGGTCGCCTTATATTCGACCGAGGCGAAGACGCCGTAATTCTCATTGCTGTTGCGATGATCGATGAACGAATTCAGATCGCGCGCGCGCGACCCAGTGGTTGGGAAATTATAGTTGAATTCGGCATAATTCAGCTTCTGGTTGAAATAATACAGGCCGCCCTGTGCGCGGAAGCCGCCAAATTCATCGGACGCGAAACGCAATTCCTGGCTGAATTCTTCGGGCCGGGTCAGGCCGCCGGTGTTCACCGGGAACAGCGCGTTGTTCAGGCCAAGCGGCGGGAAGGTGTAGTTATTGCCGCCATCGATGTCGCCCGTGCTTTCGACACGCGCCTTTTCAAAAGCGGTCACCGAATAAAAGGTGCCGACGCCATCGACATGGTAATCGAGCTTCAGATTGATGCCCCACTGCGTCAGCGACTGGCTGGTATAGCCGTCGAGCGCGACGCGATCGGGCCGGAAACCGGCGGAGAAATTATTGCTGCCCTGCTGGATCGCCCCGGCTCGGAAGACGCGCGGCGTGCCATCAAGATCGCGGCCATGCACGTTCAGCAACGCGTTGAAATCGTCGCTATGATAGGCGATCTGGAAGCGACCGGCGAGGTCGGTATAGCCTTCCAGCATGCGGTTCGCATTGCCGGTAGTCGATGTGTTGGTGATCCAGTTGTCACGGCGCTGCAAAATGCCTGATGCGCGGAACGAGAAGCCGCCACCAATCGGACCGCCAACAGCCGCCTCGGCATTGACGGTATTATAGGTCGCCCAGGAAGCGCTGCCATAGCCCGACCAGACATCGCGTGGCGCAGCCGAGGTCAGCTTGACGACGCCTGCTGGCGTGTTGCGGCCGAACAACGTGCCCTGCGGCCCGCGCAACACTTCAACATTGGCGAGATCGAAGACCGGGAAGGATTTCAGGAACGGGCTTTCCAGCGCGACACCGTCATACACCACCGACACCGGCTGAGCAGCGTTGGGATCGAAATCGGTATTGCCCAGGCCGCGAATGTAAAAGCGGGGGAAGGTGCGGCCAAAGGACGATTCGATGTTCAGGCTGGGCGTGCGGCCCGACAGGAAGCGGATATCAAGCCCGCTCGAATTGATCGTATCCAGCGTCGCGCCCGACAGCGACGTCACCGCGATCGGCACGTCCTTGCTCAGTTCTTCCCGGCGCGTGGCGGTCACGGTGATCGGGGGCAGGCCGTCATCGCTCTCATCGACTTGCGCTGGGGCGACAACAGGCGCAGCGGGGGCCGGATCGGCTGCCAGCGCTGGCGTTGCCGCAAGGGCAAGGATCAGGAACGACGCGCCGCAAGAAAGCGAGCGGGCAAAGCGGCGGTTCGATAAAGGCATGGCAGACATGATTCCCCCGATGAAAAAGACAGCATCCTCCCCGTCATCCGTGTGACCCGGATTGTCCGTCGTTCGGTAACATAGTTGTCACGACACTCAAGATGGGGTCAGCGACACCGCGTGAAATAGATGTGGATAGTTGCTGCCATGCACCACTGCCACGCGTTGGCGCGCGCCTGGATCGGTTACTTGCCAGCATCAGCGAACAGGATGGTGCGCAAGACGGTTCCCTTGGGCAAGGCACCGAACCTAGGGCAGTGCTGACGCCACGCACGCAGAATGGACGACGTCGAACCGTGCTTGCGCATTGATCAGCAGCGATGGCTTGATCCCGAACATCCGACGAAACGTCGCGCTGAAATGCGCTGAGCTGGCAAAGCCGCCCGCCATCGCCGCATCGGTAAGGCTGGCACCGTCCTTCAGCGCAATCGCGGCAATCCCCATTCTGCGCCAAAGTCGATAACGGCGAAAGGGGACACCGGTTGCACGCTTGATCACCCGGTGGAAATGGCTTTCGGATAAGCCCGCGAGGCTGGCGGCGATTTTTGCCGATCCGAAATCATCGGGTCGGTCGTCGATCGCCCGGATTGCTGCGGCGACCCCCGTGGGCGAAATTTCGTCAGCGGGATCGCTCAGGCCGAATAGGGCGAGCAGTCCGCGCACGATGTCTGCCGCCGTGCTGCCGATCGCGATCCCCGCGCAGTCGGCGGCGATGCGCGTCGGCTCTTCTGGCCGTGAGTTGATGCGCGCGCCAATCGTCCGCTGATCGTCGGCCAGCGCATCAAGATAGACAAACATCATTGGCCCCGCCGCGATCAGATGGTGAAGCGTGTTGGGGGGGGTCAGCGCGATCTGCCGCGCCCCGGCTGGGCGATCTGGCGTTTGCGGCCACGCGATCTCGAACGGCACAGCGAGCGCGATGGCAAGCGTGGCGACGGCATTGCGATGCGGCGACAGGGCAAGGCCCGGCCCGATATAGATCGCCCTTGCGCCCGCCAGAATGACGCGGGGACGAGCGAAGATCGGTTCGGACGGTTCTGGTGAAGCCATCACTATCAGCTTGCCGCGAAACGGCAGAGAGGCAAGCGGTTCTTGCAGCATGCCACCGGCCTTTGCGCGGGAAGTCGGCCAGAGACTTGCTGATACTTTACCGCTGCAGCGCTTCCCAGGTGACCAGCGCCAGCAATGGCAAACCGACCAGATCGGTCAACGCAATCGTCCGCAGCGCCCCCGCAGGTGATCCGGCATTGGCATAGACGATCAGGAAGCCGATCATGCTGATACCCACCACCAGCACCCCGGCCCGCCGCGATTGTTCATCAAAGGTGGCCAGCAAAGCCAGCGCAAACACGCCGAGAAACAGGGCGCCACGATGAGTCAGCAGGATGCCGACGCTCCCCGACGAGGGCACACCGTAAAGCCGCTGGATCAGCGATGGCATGAACAAGGCAAGCGACGGCATCGCATGAATCGCCGCCAGCCCGATCCAGGCCGCTTTCGTTAGCATTTCCATCGGTACGTCCCCCGTCTTGCGCGTTTGCCGCCCGCTAAAGCCTGATGCCGTTAGGTCGATTGAAGCTTACACCCGTTCGGCCCCGGATCAGGTCCGGGGGAAGTCGAAGCCCACGCGCTACACATGCCTTTCGACGTCGCTCAGGGCGAACCGGGTATGGGGTGATCCAATCCGACGTCATCACACTCTACAGACCACCAAGGCTAGCGGGTCAGCAAGGCTGGGGCTTTCATAAACCGATCAAATCCAGCCCGATCGCCGTCCCAGAAAGAAAACCGCCGCCCTGGCAACCGGACGGCAGCTTTTCATCCAACGTTGATTGGTGGGATCAGTTGTCGGTGTTCATATAATCGCCCGGAATTTGTGCGTCACATCAGGCATGACGATACGGGACAGGCGGGCCATGAGCGAGACGATAGTGCGACGACTGACGACCGGCAATTAAGTATTGTGTCCCCGGAATTTCTGTCTTGACAAACTTCCAAAGGGTCGAATTGCGGAGTATGGGACAGAATGTCAAATTCGTCGAGAACGCAATGCGATTGGAACTGGGACTTGATATAAGGAAGAGCTATGTCAGCGAACCTATGCTTAAGAGATTTTTTCCTGAGCTCTTCAAGTAGAAAAATAGGGCTAGGTCTGGTCTTATTTTTGGTTCTGTCAGCATGCTCTGAAGGGGCAAAAGTGGACTCTTGTATATATCTTGACGCCTTCGAGAAGGAGGTCATGCTAGAGGAATTTTCCCGTTCCAAAGGGCATGCGGATGCATTGAAGCTGATCTCGCAAGGGAGGATTGTTTTCTTGGGAGGGTATCTGGAGAATGGCCCTATAACATATTTATTAACGCGGGGTGGGACTGAATATCCAGGCCAAGAAGTTAGTGAAATAGTTAAGAATTTTGGATTAGATAGAATAGAAAAAGTATATATAACAAAGAATTTGAATCAAATGAAGATGGATGATTTTTTAAAGTCCGATGACGGCGTTGTTGACGGAATTCAGATTGAAATGGAATGTTATAATTCTACCGTGCAATCTTATGCAGTTGAATTTAATGAAACGATGGTTAGAGAATTACTAAAGAAAACATAACTGATATTGCGAAGACATTTTAATGGATAGACAGGGACACAATTCCGGGGACACCAATTCCGGGGAAACAATACTTAACCCCTTCGTTTCAGCCATGGCCATGGCTGTGTTTGCCGTTGATCGCTCGGCCCCAGAAGCTTGGTTGCGCAAAGAGTAACTTGATCGCCCATTGCCGCCACACAAAAAACCGCCGCCCGGATCGCTCCGGACGGCGGTTTTTTTATTCAACGCTGATCGAACGCGATCAGCTATCGGTATTCAGATAATCCCCGGCATCGGCATCAGTGCCATGGCCGCTGCTGACGACCGCCGCCAACGCATCGTCGCCCGTGCCGCCGGCATCACGTGCCGAACGATGAAGCTCTGCCTCATGCTCTTCGGCCGCCGAATTGGGCGCGGTGATTGCCACTTCGTCCATCCGACGTTGTGCCACGCGCATGGCCGCATCGCGCGAGTTGGCCGTCACGCGCAGGCGGTTGAGGCCGGCACCGGTGCCCGCCGGGATCAACCGGCCGACGATCACGTTTTCCTTCAGGCCGATCAGCGTATCCTGCTTGCCCTGGACCGCTGCCTCGGTGAGGACGCGGGTGGTTTCCTGGAACGACGCCGCCGAGATGAAGCTGCGCGTTTGCAGCGACGCCTTGGTGATGCCGAGCAGCACCGGCTTGCCCTGTGCCGGGGTCTGCTTCTTGTCGAGCTTGGAGTTGATGTCGTCCATCTCCTCGCGGTCAACCTGCTCCCCCGCCAGCAGCGTAGTGTCGCCGCCATCGGTGATCTCAACCTTTTGCAGCATCTGGCGAACGATCACCTCGATGTGCTTGTCGTTGATCTTCACGCCCTGCAGACGATAGACTTCCTGGATTTCCGCGACGAGATATTCCGCCAGCGGCTCGATGCCGAGCACTTCCAGAATATCATGCGGATCAGGCGAACCGCCGATCAGGTTGTCGCCGCGCTTGACGTAATCGCCTTCCTGCACGTCGATCACCTTGGACTTCGGCACCAGATATTCCACGACCTCGCCGCCATCCTCGGGCTGGATACCGATCTTGCGCTTGGCCTTGTAATCCTTGCCGAACACGACCCGGCCGGAAACCTTGGCGATGATCGCATTTTCCTTGGGCTTGCGGGCTTCGAACAGCTCGGCAACGCGCGGCAGACCGCCGGTGATGTCGCGCGTCTTGGCGCTTTCGCGAGACACACGCGCAAGCACGTCGCCGCCCGAAACGGTGGCCCCGTCCTCAACCGAGAGCGTCGCCCCGGCCACGAGCATATAGCGGCCCGCTTCCTCAGCGCTTGCCCCGGTCAGGGTCAGGCGCGGACGAAGATCTTCCTTCGATTTGGTCGCGGCACGATATTCAGTGACGACGCGCTGGGTGATGCCCGTTGCTTCATCGGCCTGCTCGGTCAGCGTCTTGCCTTCGATCAGATCGACATATTTCACGACGCCGGGGTTTTCCGTGATCACCGGCATGGTGAACGGATCCCATTCGGCCATCCGGTCGCCCTTGGTCAGCTGGTGGCCATCGGGGAACAGGACATAGGCACCGTACGGGATGCGGTGGACGGCACGTTCGCGGCCCTCGGCGTCGATGATCGCGAGTTCGCCCGAGCGGCTCAGCACGACGCGGCGGCCACGCTGATCCTCGATGATCCGCAGGTCACGATAGTCCATCCGGCCATCGGCCACGGCTTCCAGGTTTGACTGCTCGTTGAGCTGCGCCGCGCCGCCGATGTGGAAGGTCCGCATCGTCAGCTGGGTGCCAGGCTCACCGATCGACTGGGCGGCAATAACGCCGACCGCTTCACCGATGTTCACCGGCGTACCGCGCGCCAGATCGCGACCATAGCATTTGCCACAGACACCGATCTTGGTTTCGCACACCAGTGGCGAGCGAATCTTGCACGATTGCGTGCCCAGTGCCTCGATCGTCGCGATCATCGGCTCGTCGAGCAGCGTGCCCGACGGGATGACGGTCGCGTTGGTCTTGGGATCGATGATGTCCTCTGCCGTGGTGCGGCCCAGGATACGCTCACCGAGCGAGGCAATGGTCGATCCGCCCTGCACGATCGCCCGCATTTCCAGCGCGCGGGTCGTGCCGCAATCGAGTTCGACGATGACGCAATCCTGCGACACGTCGACCAGACGACGGGTCAGATAGCCCGAGTTCGCCGTCTTCAACGCCGTATCCGCGAGGCCCTTACGAGCACCATGGGTGGAGTTGAAATATTCAAGGACGGTCAGGCCTTCCTTAAAGTTCGAGATGATCGGCGTTTCGATGATCTCGCCCGATGGCTTGGCCATCAGCCCGCGCATACCGGCGAGCTGCTTGATCTGCGCCTGCGAACCACGGGCACCCGAATGCGCCATCATGTAGATCGAGTTGATCGGGGCTTCGCGGCCATTGGGCAGCTTCTTGATCGACTTGATCTCGTCCATCATGGCGTTCGCCACCTGGTCACCGCAACGGCTCCAGGCGTCGATCACCTTGTTGTACTTTTCCTGCTGGGTGATCAGGCCGTCCTGATATTGCTGCTCGTAATCCTTCACCTGCGCCCGCGCATCATCGACCAGGCCGATCTTCGCGTCCGGGATGATCATGTCGTCCTTGCCGAACGAGATGCCCGCCTTGAACGCGTGACGGAAACCGAGCGCCATGATCGCATCGGCGAACAGCACGGTCTCCTTCTGGCCGGTGTGACGATAGACCTCGTCGATCACGTCGCCAACGTCCTTCTTGGTCAGCAGGCGGTTGACGATGTCGAACGGCACCTTGGCGCTCTTCGGCAGCGTCTCACCGAGCAGCATCCGGCCGGGCGTTGTTTCGAAGCGCTTGAGGTAGGGCTTGCCTGCCTCATCGGTCTGCGGAACGCGCGCGATGACCTTGGTGTGGAGCGTCACGGCACCCGAATCGAGCGCGTGATGCACTTCGGCCATATCGGTCAGCATCATGCCTTCGCCGGGTTCCCCCTCCTTGAGCATGGTGATGTAATAAAGTCCGAGCACCATGTCCTGCGACGGCACGATGATCGGCTTGCCGTTCGCGGGCGACAGGATGTTGTTGGTCGACATCATCAGCACGCGCGCTTCGAGCTGGGCTTCCAGCGACAGCGGCACGTGGACGGCCATCTGATCGCCATCGAAATCGGCGTTGAAGGCCGAGCAGACGAGCGGATGCAGCTGGATCGCCTTGCCCTCGATCAGCACGGGCTCGAACGCCTGGATGCCGAGACGGTGAAGCGTTGGTGCGCGGTTGAGCATCACCGGATGCTCGCGGATCACCTCGTCCAGAATGTCCCAGACTTCCTTGCGCTCCTTCTCGACCCACTTCTTCGCCTGCTTGAGCGTCATGCTCAGGCCCTTGGCATCGAGGCGGGCATAGATGAACGGCTTGAACAGCTCGAGCGCCATCTTCTTCGGCAAGCCGCACTGGTGCAGCTTGAGTTCCGGACCCGTAACGATGACCGAACGGCCCGAATAATCGACGCGCTTGCCGAGCAGATTCTGGCGGAAGCGGCCCTGCTTGCCCTTCAGCATGTCGGACAGCGACTTGAGCGGACGCTTGTTGGCACCCGTGATTGTGCGACCGCGGCGACCGTTATCAAACAGCGCGTCGACGGCTTCCTGCAGCATGCGCTTTTCATTGCGGACGATGATGTCCGGCGCGCGCAGTTCCATCAAACGCTTCAGGCGGTTGTTGCGGTTGATCACGCGGCGGTACAGATCGTTCAGATCCGACGTCGCGAAGCGGCCACCGTCCAGCGGCACCAGGGGGCGCAGTTCGGGCGGGATGACCGGCACGACCTCAAGGATCATCCACTCGGGCTTGTTGCCCGAATCGATGAAGCTTTCGACGACCTTCAGCCGCTTGATGATCTTCTTGGGCTTGAGTTCCGACTTGGTGACGGCGAGTTCTTCGAGCAGCTCCTTGCGCTCACCCTCGAGGTCGAGGTCCTGCAGCATGATCCGCACGGCTTCAGCACCAATGCCTGCCGAGAACGCGTCCTCGCCATATTGGTCTTGCGCGTCGAGGAGCTCGTCCTCGGTCATCAGCTGGAACTTCTCGAGCGGGGTGATACCCGGCTCGATCACGATATAGGCTTCGAAGTACAGCACGCGCTCGAGCTGCTTGAGCTGCATGTCGAGCAGCAGGCCGATGCGCGACGGCAGCGACTTCAGGAACCAGATATGTGCAACCGGGGCAGCGAGCTCGATATGGCCCATCCGCTCGCGCCGCACCTTCGAGACGGTGACTTCAACGCCGCACTTTTCGCAGACGATGCCCTTATACTTCATGCGCTTGTACTTGCCGCACAGGCA
>FSSH01001523.1_pt1 | contig 134955 bp, 121 predicted proteins | sample 1166101 | NCBI WGS metagenome assembly FSSH01 (sample SAMEA32972668, study PRJEB13176) | freshwater metagenome | biome: Drinking water system; feature: Biomass in drinking water that filtered by 0.45 um membrane; material: drinking water | place: USA | collected 2012-12-20 | depth 0 m
ATGAACCGCGCGCCGATCAGGAGGTCATCCGACCTTGGAGCAAACCGTTGTACCAGCACGGCCATCTGGCCATCCTCAAAGGCAATCTGGCTGAAGAAGGCGCACTGGCCAAGACCAGCGGAGTGAAGGTCCCGAAGATCACCGGCCCGGCTCGCGTGTTCGATTCGGAAGAGGCCTGCATGGAGGCGATCCTCACGCGCCGAATCCAGCACGGTGACGTGGTCGTAATCCGCTATGAAGGCCCCAAGGGCGGCCCCGGCATGCGCGAAATGCTCTCGCCCACGGCAGCCCTTGTCGGCCAGGGCCTGGGTGATTCCGTCGGTCTGATCACCGACGGCCGTTTTTCCGGGGGCACCTACGGCATGGTCGTCGGACATGTTGCGCCGGAAGCTGCGGTGGGAGGAAATATTGCGCTGGTGCAGGAGGGCGACTCGGTGACCATCGACGCGGACCAGCGCGTGTTGCAACTCAACGTGCCTGACGAAGATATCACGCGCCGACGCGCCGTTTGGCAACCGCCCGCAACGCGCTACACGCGCGGCGTGCTCGCGAAGTATGCCAAGCTGGTGTCGAGTGCCAGCACGGGAGCCGTAACGGACTAGCCCGATGGGGAAACACAGAACGTCGACAGGCGATGAGACGCTCCGTTTCTTCGTGACCGGGACCGACACCGGCGTGGGCAAGACCGAAGCGGCTTGTGCCCTGCTCTCGCTACTGGCAGACGCAGACCTTCGCCCGGCAGCGATGAAACCCTACGAGAGCGACTACCTCAACAGGCGGCGGCACGGCTGGCCGGTACCTGGTTCTGTCCCGTATGTGCGGGAGCAAACCCGTCTGCGGGCCGCCTATCGGCTGGCCCTTCGTCCGCTGCTGAATACCTTTGACCAGGAGGGGCCACGCGGCGCCAGTCTCTCTGTTACGCGCGGAGGCCAATGACTAAGTCCTGGTTCAGAGGACGCCTCGCGGTGTTGGCCACGATGCACCGCAAGGAGCAAGCGATTGCCCCCGTCCTGAAGGAGGCCCTCGGACTTCAGGTGGAGACGCCGCCGGGGTTGGACACCGATCGCTTCGGCACGTTCACGCGAGAGATCCCGCGTCCCGACACGCAACGTGAGACGGTTCGATTGAAGGCGCAGGCGGCACTGGCTGCTGTACCGGAGGCTGACTTTGGGCTCGCCAGCGAAGGCAGTTTCGGACCCCATCCGTGTCTGCCGTGGGTCGCTGGCGGGCGCGAGCTCGTCATCCTGATAGGCCGGGATAGTGGCCTTGAGCTCGTCGGCGTCGATCTCACAGCCGAGACCACCTGGGGGTCTCGGCTGGTCAGCAGCGTGGCGGACGCTCTGGCCTTCGCCCAGAGCGTCAGGTTCCCCTCGCATGCCATCGTGGTGATTGGTGCGTCCAACGGGGAACCGGACGTTTCGAAAGGAGTGTATAAGGGCTTGATGACAACGGAAGAACTCGAGGCGGCAGTTCGCGTCGTGCTCGAACAACACGGGGCAGCGCATGTGGAAAGTGATATGCGCGCACACGTCAATCCGACACGGCTGCATGCCATCGAGCGCGCCGCCAGAGATCTGGTGCGCCTGGCCCTGAGCGGCTGCCCGCGCTGTGAACGGCCTGGTTTCGACGTCGTGGAACGACGCGAGGGGCTGCCCTGTGGGGCATGCGAGATGCCAACCCGCCGCATTCGTCTGGAAATCGTGGGCTGCACAGGCTGCGGCTTCCGAGAAGAACGTGTCCCGGCCACCGGGACGGCGCCAGCCTCGCCCGCTGAGTGCGACCGCTGCAACCCCTGACCATGGATCTCTCCTGATGGCGCCACTTCAAACGAGGTTGTATGCCGACATTGAAGGCACGCTCTCCTGTTAATCCAGTTGGTCTCCGCGATTTGCAGGTCGTGACTCTCGTTCGTGCAACCTGTTCGCCGATGCACAGGACTGCGTGCGCCGCTGTATCCTGCAGTAAGCAGCACTGATCTCGATACGTCTTTCTCATGTCGCGGTATGCTATGTCAGTAATCCTCCCGCAATGTTGTCAGGCCTGCTCGAACGACGTTCCTTCCCTAAAAGCCACAAGGTGCCGCTCCACCGGATCAGATATTAACGTTTCGCTGGAGCCTTGGGTCCCTGCTGCATCCACCCAAAGCCCCATAGGCCACAGGCAAGGCACTTACTCGAACTACGCTGGTCCGCACTACTGATAACAGCGAATCCTTTTGGTTCAAAACTTGCTGTAGCAACTCTGTCATGGGATCTCTACTTGCTTCAATGCAGCAAAGTCATACATGCGCGCGGCGATTCGCTGCCTCACGACGAATCTCTCCCACGGCACGTTCGCGGAGGAAATCCGTCGCTCGGCGGCGGGCGACCGCCTGCAAATCGCTCCTGGACGACACGAGAATGGACACCATGCGCATGCGGCGGCCTTTGGCTCTCGGACTGATATTCTCCCTCACGAGTCTGCTTCCCGTCGCTTGGGCCGTTGAAGAAGGCGAGCTAGTGGGGAAAGAGGGGCGGTGGGGATATGTTACGAGAGAAGATCCCGCTCTTAAATATCTCCTGGAGAAACACATCATCACGCAGGAGGAATATGACGAGGGCGCCAGAATCGTCGAGGAGCGGGAGCACCCTTCGGCTCCGTCGTTCCATCTCAACTATGGCCAAGGGCTCAATATCGAGACCGGGGATCAATTCTTTCTCAAGCTCCGCGGCCTGATGCAATTTCGATTCAACCACAACGAGTACAACCAGGCCTGGCGCACCATCGGCGATCGCAATAATTTTGCCGGCGACAAGCCTGCAGAAGCCTGGAGGCGTGCCGATCAGTCGGCAACGACGCTCAGTACCCAGGCCATGCGGTTGCAGTTTTTAGGGTACGCCTTCGATCCAAACTTGCGATACGACGTGACCATCGGGGCTGATCGTCAGGAAGGGAGTCCCACCGCCACGGGCGGCCTCTCTCTCGTCAACGCCTACGTGGCCTCCTGGCACGTGCCCTATGCCAACGTCGTGGTTGGCCAGTACAAAACGTGGTTCAATCGAGCCCAGATCCAGTCCGTCGCCAACCTGACGTTCACGACCCGCATGATCGTGCAGAATGCCTTCATGGCCAACGCCATCAACCGTCGTGATATCGGCATCACCATTCTCAGCGACGAAAATAAATACCGGGTGAACTATGCGATCGGCGTCTTCAACGGCATGGGGACCACCCTGGACCGGCTCAGCAACCCGATTGCCCAGGATGGCACCCGGGTGAACGCGAACGAGTTGATGTATGTGGGGCGACTGCTGTGGAAGGTGTCGGGGAATCCCCTCTACGGCGAGGGGGACATCCTCTATTCCACAGAGCCCCAAGTCGCCATCGCCGTGGGCTACGCCTATAACTCCGGTGTGAACCTGTCGGATCCGATCACCGCCGTCCGGAACCAAGTCCTGGGGGTCTCCGGCAACGGCCGGTTGGTGGGGGCGGGAATCATCGACTTCCAGACGTGGGAGATGGATTTCATCGCCAGATATCGAGGCTGGGCCCTCCAGGCGGAGGGGTACGTTCGCCAGCAGCAGGTTCGCGGGGGCAACTTTTCCGTGGGAAACGCCATGGGCTGGTATGCGATGCTCGGCTATTACCTGGTGCCGCGGAAGCTGGAGGTAGCGGTCCGCTACGGCATCTTCGACCCGAACACAGGCTACTCCCACGATCTGGTCAAAGAGGCCGGCGTGGCGCTGAACTATAGTTTGGACGGAACGTACGATCACCGCATCGTGGCCGATTTGACCAACGTCACAATGGGCACCGGCGGATACGCAGCCGGTCGTCCGACCGTCAGCACTCAGGATCTCGTGACGAATAGCATCCGAGTCTTGTATCAGTTCTATTGGTAGTGCCTACGGGATATCTGTTTAGGGCCTGGAGGATACATGGTCGCATATAGAATGGGATGGCAATGGAGGAGCGCCTGGTGCCTCGCGGCGCTCCTGGTGGCGTTGAGCCTGGCCGAGCGGCCGGCGTATAGCGAAGTCTTGACGATCGGCGCCGCGCACAGTTTAAAGCCCGTACTCCGCGAAGTGCTCCCGATCTTCGAGTCCCGGTATCAGCCTGCCAAGGTGCACGTTATCTACGGTCCATCCAGAACACAACGCAAACAGATTGCGCAAGGCGCGCCCCTGGATGTGTTTCTCCCCGCCTCATTCGATCAAGTGAGCCATCTCCAATCCCAAGGACTGACCATCGATGGACCGCCGAGGATTTATGCCAGAACGTCCGTGGTCTTGATCGCCTCCGCCGAGACTGCCGCGGTTCCTGTGTCCTTTCAGACGCTGGGGTCGGACACCGCCGGCCGCATTGCAGTCGCGAATCCAGCCACGGATGCGCTGGGAGCCATCACCGCTCAGCTCATGTCAAACGTCGATCCCGCAAAGCGGCTGCAATCTCGGATCATCTACGCCCATCACAGCGAGATTATCGGCCTCGTATCCAGCGGCGAAGCAGACGTCGGAATCGTGTACCGCGTCGATGCGTTGCACAACAGGACCGTCCGGATTCTTGATGACGCACCAGATGGCCTCCACGCTCCCGTAGAGCTTGGCGCGGCTGTCGTGTGGACCTGTAAGCCGGCCACGCTTCCTCTTGCGCGGAAACTCCTGGACTTTATGCTCGATCCAGCCGTACAGCACGTGTTACGCAAACACGGGTTCCAGCCCCTGTCTTCGCAAATGGAGTAACTGCCGGTGCTCAAGCTGTGAAGAATAACCGCGGACTCGTACAATCAATGGTGAAGCCTCTGCGACAATCGGTGTTACTCCTCCTGAGTCTCACCCTCATCGGATGCGCCGAAATCCCCGTAGACAAGGGAAGAGTGATGTTCGTCGCTGGATTCAACGAGGTGCGCCTGGTGCCGGAGGATGGGGCACAGCGCAACAACCACCCGGTCACATTGACGCCTACCGAGGTCGGCACGTTGCTCCACCGGGTGCTCTATGGCGAACAGCGCAATTTCCTACACCGTCTGATCAGCGGGGAAGCGATCAGGCGCCGGGCCTTCCGTGAGGATGAAATCGTTCTCCTGGCTCCTGCGCTCTCCCACGCCTTGGCGCAAGCCACGCCTGATGAGCGGGTGTTTTTTCATCTGGGACGGCCGGGCTCTGGGGGAGGCGAGAAGGGGACGACTCCCCTCCAGACTGGCATGCCCGGCGTGGCCTTGGGTCGGCCTGCCACCATGGGAGGCGAAGAAAGCACGGCTGGATGGATCTTCGTTCGGGGACCGTTGTTGCACCTCCTGCTGAGCGAAGTCCAGCACGTACAAGGGCCGGTGGCTGACATTAATCAGTACATTCGGGAGATGCCGAACATCCCTAAAGCCACCATCGCCTTTACCCTGACCTTTGATCCTGAAAAGTACATGGTGGCCGAAACCTCATGGGGCAGTTGGCTTACACAGGCCCCCTTGGCGGCCCTCGCCGTCAGATTCCGGGAAGCGCTGCCCGATTTGCAGACCTATAAAACCCTTGAAAGCAGCGAACCATTTTCTCGGTAGGACATACGAACGCCTTATGGATACAAAGAGTGCAGTGGGGTTGGGACCAGTCTATGCGTGTCCAGTCACCCTACCTGGATCAGCCGCATTTCAAGCAGAATACGCAGGTCGCGATGCCGCAGCCGGACTGATAGCTGGATCAATGGCTATTCCATTGACGGTGGGCATCGCCATGATGTCCGACTATCCCATCAAGGTGGGGTTGGCAACAGTCGCGTTTGCCTGCTTAATCGGCTGGATCAATGCCTGGATCAGACCAGGCAACTATATCGGCTGTCCGGGGATCGCAGCAGGTCTTGCACCGGTGTTGGCAGTGGGCGTGGCCAGCTTTGGCCTAGAAAATATGGCGTTTGCAATTGCCCTGACTGCGACCTTTCAAGCCATCATATGGAAATTCAACTGGCAGAGATATATTTTGATTGCCGTGCCGGCGTATCTGGTCGAAGGGTTGCTGGCGGGCGTAGGCTTGAAGATCGCCCTAAAATTCCTTGCGTTCACCTTTGAGCTTCCCGAAGGAATGGAGTCCGCCGATACGTTTTGGAACGGTGCGCGCATACAGATGGCCTTGATATCCATAGTCGGGTATGTCGGCTTTGTCTATCTGTTTTTAAAATTCAAGAACACACAGCCTGCCATCCCGTATTTTGTGCTGATTACCGCAGGAGCGGTACTCGCTCAATTCGTGTCTATGCCCATGCTCTCCGTCGTTGATACGCCCCTTCGTTTCGAGTTGCCGATACCGCATTTTGACAGTGCATTCACTGTGGTCTATATGGTCGGATTCGCCGTGTTGCTGGCGGCGATCGATGTGATCGAGCAGGTGATGAGCAACGCGGCGATTGAAAAAATAGACCCGCTCAAGCGCAAGTGCAACAGCAATAACAGCTTGCTTGCCATTTGGATCGCCAATATGGGGGCGAGCTTCTTCGGCGGCATGACCAATCTGGACGGTCTGGCAAAAAGCACTACCAATGCCCTGGCTGGGGCCCATACCAAGTTTTCCGTCTTGATAATTGGTCTTGTGGTCACCTTCTTTACATTCAATGTCGAATATCTGGCCTATCTGCCGAAGTTTGCCCTAGCGTCGATCATGATATTCACGGGCTGGAAGATGATTGAGGGACTCGTCCATGTGACCCATCACGGGCCCTATGCCATGATCCTGGCTATTTTATGCGGTGTGCTGGTCTTCAAGGTGGGGATTTTCGAGGGCTTGCTGATTGCCCTGGCGGTGCACGGCATTGTCCATTATATGATGTATGCCAATCTCGATAAAATGCCTGGAAGAGATATTGTGAAAAGGTACATTGATGACCTCAAAAGGAATGGCAGCAATGTCAGCTAGCCGACCTGGTTCACACTGATAACACCGCAGACATCTGAGGACAGGGAGGCAGATTTTCGTGTCCTTCGACGAAAATCACCTATCCAAGAAGGAGCGCCATTATGTTCAAGAAAATTATGGTTGCTATCGACGGAAGCGAGATTTCGCTGAAAGCATTAAAGGAAGCGGAGAATATTGCCACTTTTTATCATGGCACGCTGTGCATCGCCTATGCTATTGCCGATTCAGACGATGCTGATCAGCCAGGCAGGCCTGGAGCTATTGGAGCATGCTAAGTCTGCTGTGAAGAATGGGTTGAACGTGGAAACCCGTTTACTGCGAGATCAAGAGAATATGACTTAACGGGTATTACGGAAGCCATTACCGCAAACTCTAATCATGGATATACTCAAACTGCACAACCTCCTTGAACGTGTCCGTGCCGGCAGCGTGAATCTCGAGGACGCGCTGCGCGAGTTGAAGGATCTGCCGTTCGCCAATCTCGGCTATGCCACGGTCGACCACCATCGCGCACTGCGGCAAGGGACGCCTGAGGTCATCTTCGGGTTGGGAAAGACCGCGGAGCAGATCGTGGGGATCGCGGAGGAACTTGCACGGACAGGCCAGAACGTGCTGATCACGCGGCTCGATCGGGAAAAGGCAGTCGCCGTGACACAGACACTGCCCTTACTGAACTATCACGAGCTCGCGCGCATGGCGACTTGGGAACAGGCACCGATTGCGCCGATCGGCAAGCTCCCCGTCGCACTCGTCTGCGCAGGCACGGCCGATGTGCCGGTGGCGGAAGAATGCGCTGAGACGTTGCGCCTGCTAGGCATTCAGGTCGAACGTCTCTACGACGTCGGCGTAGCGGGCATTCATCGGCTCCTCGGCCGCCGCGAGCTCTTTGACCGGACTGCCCTGGCGATTGTGGTGGCGGGCATGGAAGGAGCGCTGCCCAGTGCGGTGGGCGGGCTAGTCTCGATCCCGGTGATCGCGGTTCCGACGTCGGTCGGATATGGGGCTGCATTCGGCGGGGTGACGGCGCTGGCCTGTATGCTTACCAGCTGCGCCTCCGGGGTCACGGTCTGCAACATCGATAACGGCTTTGGCGCCGCCTTCGCCGCGGCGCGCATTCTGCGCACAGCCGATCGGTTCTGACTCCTCCCTTCCTCGAGGGACCTGTTCAGAAACACTTGTCATCAATTGGCTTTCCGCGACTGCCTGCCCATGGATGACGCCACTCTGGAAATCGTATTCGCTGGAGGCCGCATCTTGCCCAGGCAGAAACCCTCAAAGTAAAATCACACCCTTTCGAGGAGCACCACATGACCCCTGAAGAAGCACGGGCGCATTACAACTTCCTTCTTACGCTCTGCATCCGTAAAGCCGAATCGTTCGGCCCGATGGCATTCACCTTCATCAAGGACCATAGCTTTGCCGGAGCAGGCCTGACGCCGGAAGAGCAGTTCAACCTAATGATGGCGACCGCCGACGCCTTCGCCGATGAGCCGAAGCGGTACGGCCACAAGCTAGATTGCCTCCGCAAAGCCTTCGAGCTGCTCCCGAGAACCCGCTTCCACGATGCGGCCCTCGCCAGGCAGATTCAGCAGGACATCCAGCGCCTCACCACCGAACTCGACTACTATACCGCCGCGTTGAAGCCGCACCGTCCTGGAGACGACCAGGCCATCGCAACACCACAGCGGATCGTAATCGAGACCGACATGCCTGATTACTTCTTCTCGATTGCCCAACAGCGAGCCACGAACTACTTTCAACGGAAATATCGCCTGTCCAAGGAAGCGAAGATCGCCCAGCACTTCACCAGCCAGACCAGGACCTTCGAGCCGGACAATCCCACCGTGCATAAGGAATTTCCAGGCGCGTGCGCCCCCTTCATGCAAGCCAGGACCGGAGCCTGGCACATCATGCTGCCGTTCGACCTCAAGATCAGCCGCTCCCCGGAGGACCCTCTCGATGCCGGCGTCCGCATCTGGTACGTAAAAACGGGATATTCGTTTCCGCTGCGATATGAAATGGGCAGGCTGGTCAGCTTCTACGACGATCAGGTCCTCGACGTGGAGATGACCGACCCGCATCTCCTCTTCGTATCCGCCGCGCCGATGGACAGCCCGAACGTGGGCACGGTGAACCGTGCCGTGTCCCCGGATCTCCCCTTCGAGATCGGACTCCCCCGGGCCTTTCTCGACGGCACGAACACCCTCGGCCCGTACGTGCAAATCGGCTGCAACATCAAGGTCTGGTTCGACGCGACCGCCGTCAATTTGCTCCTCCAGGGTGCCCCCGATCTGCATGAATACGGGCTGCAGGGCGGTGCCGGTCTGCTGACACGGACCTACACTACGGAAAAGATCGGGGCCTACGCCGGAGCAGGACGGCAGCTGTGGCAGGAAGGGCTTAGTTTTAATTTCATCAACTTGCACTTGCAACTGCTCCCGGGTATCACCAGCGCCCTGGTGCCCGCCCACACCCCCATCTTTTCCCTCTATCCCATGATCGTCCGAGGACAGTATCAATTGGAGGATGCCCGCTCGCTCACCATCTAAGATCCTCCCTCCCGGTGCCTCATCTCCTCGGGGTGCATCTGCCGAATGGAGGGTGCGTCGGCGCCGCACAGGGATGGACCTCGAAGAACTATCGCACGGCACTCCAGCCGGTGGATCGGGCGATGGGGTCGGTGCCGGAGATCTTCAAAAAACATGGCCTGCTCACGCGCACCACGATCTTTGTCACATCCTTGAGTGGAACCGGCGCGGCGAATGGGTACCCTACCACGGTGTGATCGCTCGCCCCATGGTTTGCCTCCGGTGTCTGGATCAAGGCCGGGCATGTGATTCGTCAGTCCATCTCCATTGTGGACACCCGCGCAACGGTGCTGCGGGCGTTTCGACTTGAGACGTGTACCGAGTGGGATAGCAGTGCGGTCGAAAAGATCTTTCGCGACACCAATGCGATCTCCGTTATTCCAACGAAGGGACGGTAGACTCTTTGGCGGTCGATTGAGCTATAGCCAGGGGGTCCCCAACATTGACCTGTGGCTCTCCCAGCACAGTCCCCCCGCCCGATAGGCCCAGGAAGCAAACGCCTCATAACAATGCGAACGGCATCAGATTCTCCGATTCGCCGGCGACATGGAATCGCCAGCGGCTTGGAGGAGAATATGAACTCAAAGGTCCTTACCTCTACGGGTCGCCGTTGCGACACGAAGTTGTCCTGAAAACGTATCGGGAGACCGTCGACAACGCGAAGGGGCTCCATCCCTCCAACGGATACTTCATCGGCCTCGCGCCCGAAGTGACGTGGAACCGTTACCACTGGCACGATCTGGTGCCGAGCGGGTACCGTGTCTCAGCGGAATTCCGCCCCGGCTACTTTCTGGGCACCAACCAGAATCGCCATGAAGCGCGTCTTCGCTATCTGCAAGGCGGCCCCCTCGCCTCGGCGACGGTGCTCATGATCAACGGCGCCGCCGAAGCGTTAACAGGGGCAATCCCAACTACAGCGTCCTCCTCGGCAGTATTGCCGGAGGCCTCCCATCCCGGCACCGTCCAGATCTCCTTTCGCGTCGGAGAGCAGTTGCTGAACGACTTGGAAGACCGCATCATCGCCGAGGTCCTTCGGCGTTCCGACGGCAACAAAACCCTTGCGGCCAAACACCTCGGCATCACCCGCTGGATGCTGGACCGGCGCCGGAAACCGTAGCTCCACCAGAAGCTGAGCGCTGGCGCACCGCATCGCCAATCCAACCGTGCACGCACGCACCTGACAGCAGATATCGCTATCTCCATTTCAAGCCATAGAGAGCCGCACCCCTCAATTTCCTATGAAATCACACACCACCGGACGATCTGACCGCCATGAAAATCGGGACCGGCGATTGCATTGATCCGGCATCGACGCGCCAAGCGCAACGATAAAGAGCCGATGCGCTCTCAGCGACACGGCACGAGTCCAATCTGGAGGCCGCGATGAATCTGAGGCTCACAATTCTCGTCTTGACCCTAACCGGCCTGCTCGTCCACCGCCCGGAATCCGAAGCCGCCCCCCAGGGCCATCCGGCGCCACAGCCCTCCGCAGCAGCGGATCATGTGATCCTATTCGTCCTGGAAGGGGTTGACCGGCAATCCTTGAAGACCGGACCGATGCCTGCCCTGTCGCGTCTGGCCAAGGAAGGAGCCGCGACCTGGTCGGCCGGTACGGTCACATCCTCAAGCCGTCTCCCCGCAATGGCCTCGCTCCTCACCGGACTTCCCGTGGAGAAGCACGGCATTACCTGGGACACCTTTGAATTCAGCCGGGGATACCCACGCCCCCCGACAATCTTCGATTACCTCGATCTCAGCGGGGGACGGGACAGCGCCATCTTCTTCATGGACGAGTCGCTCTACCAGCTGGCAAAACCAGAACCCTACACCGACTATCAGGTGTGCGGACCGCTCAAACCGGAATGCAGCCCGGATCGGCTGGTGTCCTACATCAAGCAGTACATCAGGAAGGCGGACAGCGGACAAGGGTACGGGCATGCGATTCTGGCCCTGCCGCACCTCCTCGTGGTGCACCTGCCGGACGGGGCTCGTGCCGGCATCGAACACGGCTGGTCCTCGGGGTCCTATCGCACCGCGCTTCGGTCAGTGGATCAGGCGATGGAGTCGGTCCTGGCGATTTTTAAAAACCACGGACTGCTCACACGCACCACGGTGTTCGTCACGTCGTTGAGCGGGACCGGCGCGGCTCCAGGACAATCCACGACGGCCTCAACGCTCGTCCCGTGGATTGCCTCCGGAGCCGGGATCAAGCACGGACATGCGATTCACCAGCCCGTCTCGATCGTCGATACCGGAGCCACGGTGCTGCGAGCCTTGCGACTTGAGACACATACCGAATGGGACAGCCGCGCGATCGAAGAAATCTTTCGCGACGCACCCAGCGTTGCCACGATTGCGACGAAAGGACGGTAGGCGCCTATGACTGCATTCCTACACAAACGGTCCATTAGGGAAACCACCGCGCTGGCTGCCGTCGTTCTCACCAGCCTGCTGATCTGTGCCGACTGGGGAATTCTGGCAAAGGCGGAACCACCCGAGACGGCCGAACAAAAGTATGCCATTACGATCGATGCCACGGCGATCGTATCGCAAAGCTGGTGGCACGTGCCGGGCGCGACCCCGTCCATCTGGACGTCCGACATTGAAACGTCCGACGCCTATCGGACGACGGATGCCCGGGTGCTTCAGCTAAAACCGGGCCGATACAAATTTGTCAGCTTCACCTTCGATTTCCCTTTTGACGTTACGCCGGCGGGTATGGTGGACTATGCGCCGGCGCTCAATCAATGCGTGGATGGACGGGGCACGCCAACCCTGATCGTGCGCTGCAAGCGGACCTACCCTCACGGGGGGAAGCCGGAGTACTCACTCGCTCCATAAGGAAAGAATCGAGGCGCTATGCACACCTATCTCAGAATGTGTCTGGTTGTTTTGCTGGCGGCGATGGGGACCACGCTGCATGACGGCGGATTAGCGGAGGCCGGACAGGCACAGGGGAAAGTCCGTGCAGACGAATCGGCCAGACTGGCACTGCGATACGCCGAAGCCTTGGCAGCAGGCCGCGCCGAAGACTGGGCCCGTCTCGACTTAGGCTGCCTCAGCCGCTGGCGCGCGCAGGCAGCCGGTTCGCCGGACGCTCGGGCACGGATTGCGCGCACCTGCTACGACGACACCGTGAACGCCTATCGGGCCATGATCGAAGATACCGCCGAGCCGGGTGTGCTCGGACCGACTACGCGCGGGCGCGGCCTCGGCCTGCTGTCAGAAACCCATCGCCACGCCAGTCTCTGGAAAGACTATCCACCCGCGCTGTTCCTGTCGCCCGCCGCGGTCCGGGCAAGCCTCAAGACGCCTCCGACGGTCGAACTCCGTACCGTCTCCCCGACACATCCCATTGCCATCGGGCAGGGAACCGCCACAGCCTCGACAGTCGGCGGCACACTGGTCGAATTGGCCGTCACCTACCCGGACCCCTTCGCCGCGCCCATCGCTCTGGCGCCCAACGAGGTCTGGTGGGCCAGCGGATCGGCTCGCCGCTACCAGCCGGTTCACAGCGTCGTCATCCGGCTGGTCATCGTCAGCAATCTACGCCGCCTCGGCTACGCGGAAGACCGCGCCGTCATCAACGAAGTCCTCCCCGACGCGCCGCGCATTCCCGCCACCTCCTATGGCATCAATCCGACCGACGCATCGCGTCAGCCGGAGATCAGAGGACAGTTCGTCCTGGGCACCGCCCGATGGTGGACGCGCGCGTTGGCGGGCGAGCGGTATACCGCCGTGCTCAAACAAGCGGAAATGACCGAGGACAAGCAGGAAAGGCGGGCGCTGTTGGCCTCCCTGTTGTTCCTCGATCCCACCGACCCTCAGGTGAACGGCCAGCTGGGCACGCTGGCATTCGAGACCTTTCTCTTCGAAGGACTGGCCAAGTCCGGGATCAACGCGCCTCATGAAGCCATGAAGCGGCAGGTGGCGGAGCTGTACTGGAATCTGCAGGCGCAGACATGGCGCCAGGAATTGACCGACGTCGCCCTCGGCCATTCACCTGCAGCGGAAGCCTTTTATGCCGCGTTCCAAGCGCTTGAAGCGGTCGTCGGGACCGGAACCGCGTCACCGGAGTTACAGCGTCAACTGGGAGTGCTGCACCGGTGGAATAACGATGTGCCGGCGGCCCTCGCACTCCATGAATCCCTTTTGCGCGCCACCAAGCCAGAGGATCTGCCCACACGCAGCCGGCTGCTTGCGGACCTGGCCTGGGACCGCATTCAATGGGTAAGCTGGGAGCGGCGCTACGATCATCCCTGGCTACAGCAGGCTCAAGACGAAGCGCGCCAGGCGATGGAACTGGCCAATACGCCGATCGCGCGCTTGGTCCCGGCGCAAGCCCTGCTTCTCGGCGAAGCCCTGGCCTTTACCAGAACGCCCGATGGCCTGCAGGCGCGCCTCCAGGCGGTGAAAGACCATCACGAGCGTCTGAGCGGCGTAACCGGCTTGTGGCCCTACCTCGTGGGAAACGATGTGGTGAAAGCCCTGGTCCCGGACGGCCAGCGCGTCACCCTGCCCACCCCGGTCCGCGCACCCGATGTGCTCAATGTCGAAGTCCATGCCAAACCGCCGCAGCAAGATATCGTCTGGCAGTGGAACTTCGAGCAGGACACTCCCGAATCAGTACCGGCGGGATTTGTCGCGCTCAGCACGCCAGGGGCGGACGCCTCAAGCTGGCGCGTGCAGGCCGACCGTCAGCTCCCCGCGGGCAACAAGCTGGTCATCCAGGACCGCCCCTGTGGAACCGATGACTGCGCCCATCTCCTGTTGGCCGAGCGCATCCGCACCACCTATCCGGACGCCACCGTGCAGATCGCCGAACTGTCGCCGGGCAGCGGCGGCGAAGCCGGAATCGCACTGGCGGTCCGCGACAACAAGAACTTCTATTCGGTCACGCTCAATCCCTCCACGGGCAAGCTGACCACAAGGCGCGTCACCGACGGCCGTACGACCGTGCTGGGGGAAATCGCCGTGAAGCTCGCCCCGCGTCCCTGGCACAGCCTGCGGGTTCAACGGATCAACTTTCTTCACCTGGATCGCGGGCGCCTGAGCGTGTTTGTCGACGGAGCCCAGGTCGCCGCCGTGGCGGACGAGTGGATCACGCAGGAGGGATCGATCGGACTGATTACCGTGGGACAGACGTCGGCCCAATTCGACGGACTGCATCTGCTCGATCTGGTGTCGAATCGCACGCTCTCCGGACCGGCGGCCTATTGAGGAGGAGGATGCCCGTGCAGCACCTGAGAGCGCTGGAAGATCAAAGCGTCTATATTCTTCGTGAAGCCTATAAGCACTTCGACGACCTCGCCATGCTCTGGTCGATGGGGAAGGACTCGACGGTGCTGTTGTGGCTGGCCCGAAAGGCGTTCTTCGGTCACGTACCCTTTCCGCTCGTGCACATCGATACCGGCTATGAAATGCCGGAGTTGATCGACTATCGCGATCGACTCGCCAAAGAGTGGCATCTCGATGTCGTCGTCGGCCAGAACCGCGAGGCCCTGTCCGGGGGCATGAGCCCGGACCAGGGCCGTGTCACCTGCTGCACGGCGATGAAGATCGAGGCGCTGAAACAGACCATCGCGAAGCATAAGTGGACGGCTGTGATTCTGGGTATCCGCGCGGACGAAGAGGGCACGCGGGCAAAGGAACGCTACTTCTCATTGCGCGACAAGCACGGTGAATGGGACTTCCGTGACCAGCCGCCGGAACTGTGGGATCAATACAAGACGACGTTTCCCGCCGGCGCGCACGTGCGCGTGCACCCGCTCCTCGACTGGACCGAGTTGAATATCTGGGAATACCTCGAACAGGAACGGGTTCCCCTGCCGGAGCTGTATTTCGACCGGGGCGCCGGCACCCGTTATCGCAGCCTCGGCTGCGTGCCCTGCACCGGCACCGTCAACTCCTGCGCCAACACGATCCCGCAAATCATCACGGAGTTGCGAGCCACAACGACCGCTGAACGCGCCGGACGGGCGCAAGATGAAGGCCGTGGCATGGAGACGCTTCGAAAGCTGGGGCATATGTGAGCCACGCCTGCCTCCTTGGCGCAGGCCGTTCCCACCTACGCTGCAGTTAGTTTCTCGTCTTCCAAGATTTCTCGTTTCAACCGTCTTGCTCTGTCAGCATCATCAGCTTCTGCAACACATTGCATTACTCTATTACTGCAATAGACATTATCTATTTGTCTATGAATCAGTCGAGCCGCTATCGTCACAAACAAAGAGAGTTGCAAGGGACCGGGTGAGTATTCATGGAAAGCATCGCGCCGGACAACCAGCGAATCCTCATAGTGGATGACAACAAGGACCTTCGAACAGCATAGATCGGTTCGCTGATGCAACGAGAACACCATTACGTGGCGGCTGAGCATGGGGCGTTCACCATTCAGCTATTGAACTCCGACCGGTGTCACCTTGTGATTATAGATTATCGAATGCCCGCCATGGATGGACTTCAATTCCTTAGGCAGGAGGGAGCAGCTCTAGAGACACGCGTTTGCATTGGGCGCGTATGCGGTGATCACCGAGCCCTTTGCGCTGCAGCAACCGACAATTTTGTCAGCACATGCAATAGGAAGCGATGATATCGACCAAGGCGGACTCGGAGAAGTGAAGAGTGAGTCAACCATACGTCGGACACTCCGTGTCCATTTACTAGGAGGTGAACTCATGAGCCGAAGGGAAAAGAATGGTGAGGCAAGAAAACACGGTTCCGTCAATGGCCGTCCGCTGACGGAGCAACTCTTTGAACGGATCAGCCGCCGCGCGTACGAGCTCTACCAACTTCGCGGAGAAGCTCACGGACACGACGCGGAAGATTGGTTTGAAGCGGAACGGCAGGTGAGAGAGGACATCGCGGGGAATCCTGAGGGACCAGCGCGATGAGGCCGTTGGGGTTACAAGCGGGATGCCACGTTCGCTCCCGGACGACGCCTGCCAACTCCTGCCACAAAACAGAGGAAGGACTCCTGGAGGCGCTGAAGAGCAGCACCACGGAACGGGCCTTGCGCGAGACGCGCTGTCCGCGAGGCGCTCGCGTCATGATGGTTCCGGCCGCGGGACCGAAGGGGAACGATGCGAGCTGTACTGCTCACCGTTGCAGTGATGGCCCTCACCGCGTGTCAGTCGAGGCTGCCGGCGGCTAGTGGGGACTTGAGGCGGCGCGCGCCTGTCCCGTGAATGACCATGGAGTAACGGAGGAATTCACCCATGAGGTTGGTGTCCAGCCGCACAGTCCTCGGATGGTTCTTGGCCGTCACGATCGGCGCCGTCGTGGGCCTTGCCCTGTTTACCTTTGTCTATGCACGCGGGGCGTCGTACCTGACGGATGACCCTCGGGCCTGCATCAATTGCCACGTCATGAAGACGCAATACGACGGATGGGTCAAGTCGAGTCATCGCATGGGAGCCGTCTGCAACGACTGCCACACGCCGGAAGGATTCATCCCGAAGTACGCCTCCAAAGCGTTCAATGGATTCCTCCACGCGGCGGCCTTCACCACCGGAGACTTTCCGGACGTGATTCAGATCAAGCCGCACATGCGGGCGATCACCGAACGGGCTTGCCTGAAGTGTCACGCCGAAATTGTGCAGGCGATCAATGTATCGGATGACCGCGCCGGACAACTGTCTTGTGCCCGCTGCCATCGAGATGTCGGACATCGGTAAAAGGAGGTTATGATGGATCAAACGGGTCGTGTGTCGGTGAAACTGCTCGCGCTCGCGCTGCTGGCCGCAGGCGCCGCGCTGGCGATGACGGCGCTGCTGATCAATATTTTCGAGCGGCACCAGGAGGCCAAGAACGTATTTTTCCGTGTGGTCGAGTTGACCGACCACACCGAAGACCCCGCTGAATGGGGAAAGAACTTTCCATTTCAGTTCGACGCGTACCGTCGCACCGTGGACCAGGTCCGCACGCGCTTCGGCGGCAGCGAAGCGCTGCCGCACGAGCCGACCGCGGCCGATCCCCGCTCGGTGGTGGCCCAATCGAAGATCGAGGAAGACCCGCGACTGAAAACTATCTGGGCCGGCTATGCCTTTGCCCATGATTTTCGCGAGGAGCGTGGCCACGCGTTTATGCTGGAGGATCAAACCTATACGGAACGGCAGGCCGTCGCGAAGCAGCCTGGCACCTGTCTCCAATGCCATTCGTCCGCCTATGCGGCGATGATGAAGCTCGGCGAAGGGGATTTAATGAAAGGGTTCGAGAGCATGAACCGGTTGCCTTACGCGGAGGCGCGAAAACTGGTGACGCACCCGGTCACCTGCCTGGATTGCCATGCGCCGGACACGATGCAGCTCCGCATTACGAGACCGGCGTTTATCGAAGGTATCCGCGCCGTGAAAGCGCGCGAGGGCATCCGCGACTACGATCCCAATACGATGGCCACCCGGCAGGAGATGCGCTCCTTCGTCTGCGGCCAGTGCCACGTCGAGTATTACTTCAAGGGGCCGGAGAAACGGCTCACGTTCCCCTGGACCAACGGGTTGCGGGCGGACGAGATCCTCGCTTCTTACGAGGAGAGCGGGTTCAAGGACTGGATCCACGCGGACACCGGCGCGCCGACGCTCAAAGCGCAGCATCCGGAATTCGAACTGTGGAGCCAAGGGATTCACGCCCGCTCGGGCGTGTCTTGCGCCGACTGCCATATGCCGTACAAACGGGAAGGCGCGATGAAGATCAGCGATCACCACGTGCGGAGCCCCCTGCTCAACATCAACCGCTCTTGCCAGACCTGCCACCGCTGGCCGGAAGCCGAGTTGAAGGAGCGCGTCGAGACGATCCAGCACCGGACATTCGAACTGCGCAACCGCGCAATGGATGCCGTGGTGGCGCTGATCGGTGATTTGAAAGCAGCCCGGACGCGCGGCCAGATCGCCGGCCTGTCTGAGGCGCAAACGCTGCAGCGTCAAGCGCAGTTCCTGCTGGATTTTGTCGAGGCCGAAAATTCCACCGGCTTCCATGCGCCGCAGGAAGCGGCGCGCGTGCTCGGCCAATCCATCGACTTGGCCCGGCGCGGGCAGCTGGCCCTTCGCGATCGGACAGGACCCTAGTGGAGGCACTCTCACCATGACCGATTTGCAAGCCGCGCGCACGCTGATGACGATGTCGCTGGGTTTTCACATTGTGTTCGCGGTCGTAGGAATCGGCCTGCCGCTCATGATGGTGGTCGCCGAATGGCGCTGGTTGCGAACCGGTGAAGTGGTCTACCTGACGCTGACACAACGGTGGGCAAAGGGGACGGCGGTCTTGTTTGCGATCGGAGCGATCTCCGGCACCGTGTTGTCGTTTCAACTCGGGCTGCTCTGGCCCGGATTCATGGCCTGGGCCGGTCCAATCATCGGCCTCGCCTTTTCGCTGGAGGGCTTTGCATTTTTCACCGAAGCCATCTTTCTTGGCCTCTATCTCTATGGGTGGGGACGGCTTTCTCCTGCCGCGCATCTGGGCGCGGGCATCGTCGTCGCGCTCAGCGGCGCTGCCTCCGCATTGTTTGTCGTCCTCGCCAACGGATGGATGCAGACCCCGCGAGGATTTCGCATCGTCGATGCTCAACCGACGGAGATCGATCCCCTCGCGGCGATGCTGAATCCTTCGGGCTTATTTCAAGTTCCGCACATGATTTTGGCTGCTTATGCGGCAACCGGGTTCGTCGTCGCCGGCATCCATGCCTTCCGGCTGCTGCGCGATCCGGACAATCAGTTCCATCAGCGCGCGTTCGTCATCGCCTGTGCGGTCGGCGGCGTCAGCGCGCTCTTCCAGCCGGTGAGCGGCGATATCCTGGCGAAGGTCGTGGCCAAGCATCAACCGGCCAAGCTCGCGGCGTTCGAAGGGCAATTCTCCACGGAATCGGGCGCGCCGTTTCGGCTGGGAGGCATTCCGGATCTAGAACAAGGCCGGCTCCGCTACGCCATTGAGATTCCCTCTGCCCTGAGCCTTATGCTCTACCTCGATCCCCACGCGACCGTCGCGGGGCTGGATGCCGTCCCGCGCGAGGAGTGGCCGCCGGTCGGCGTCGTCCGTGCGGCGTTTCAAATCATGATCCTTGCAGGTATCTGGATGGCGGCCGTCGCCCTTTGGGGCGCTTGGCTCTGGTGGCGGCGGGGATCGATCGTGCACTCTCGACGCTTTCTCCAGGCCACAGTAGGTACTGCCCCACTGGGGTTTCTCGCAATCGAAGCGGGGTGGACGGCCACGGAGGTCGGGCGACAACCCTGGATCATTACGGGCGTGATGCGAACGGCCGAGGCGGTAACGCCAATGCCCGGGCTCATTGTGCCGCTGATAGTTTTCGCCGCGCTCTATCTGTTTCTGGCAGCCGCCGTGGCCTGGGTGCTGTTCCACCAGATCGGGGCAAGTCCTCGGGGAAAACCGGATCGGCAGGACAGCGGAGAGACGCGGCGTGAAGCGTTGACCGTACGGGCCTCCGGGATTGTGGAGAAACCGGAATGAGCCTGGAACTGATCATCGCCGGGGCGCTGCTGAGTGCGCTGACGGTTTATGTGTTGACGGGCGGCGCCGACTATGGAGCTGGGGTCTGGTACCTGTCGGCAAGGGGCGCTCGATCGGATGCGCATCGGGCACTCATCGACCAGGCCATCGCCCCGATTTGGGAAACCAACCATGTCTGGCTGATCTTCGTGCTGGTCCTCCTCTTCACCGCGTTCCCTCCAGCCTTCACCGCCATCGTGGTCAGCCTCCATATTCCACTGACGTTACTGCTGATCGGCATCGTCATGCGGGGCGCCTCATTCGCCGTTCGCCATGCGGATGTTCCGTTCGGCGAGCTTCACGTTCAATGGGAGCGGCTGTTCGCCCTCGCCAGCTTGTTGACGCCCTTCTGGCTTGGTGTCGTTATCGGCACGATCGCCGCCGGGCTCCCTGCCGCCTCCGGCGGCTTTGTCGCGACCTTCATCAGTCCCTGGCTGGCAGCCTTTCCCCTTCTTGTCGGCCTCTTGACCGTCGTGCTGGTGTGCTATGTGGCCGCGGCCTATTTGGCCGTTGAGGCGACCGACGAAAGGCTCAAAGAAGACTTTCGCTGGCGCGCGATCGCAGCCGGATTGGCGGTATCGTTCCTGGAAGAGACGGTCTTGCTGGCGTCGCGAAGCGGCGCGCCCATCCTGTGGGGCGCACTGACCGGCACCGCTTGGGGAGCGGCCGTCCAGTTCGGGACTGCGGCCGCGGGTCTTGCCGCAATCGTATGTCTGTGGCAAAAACGGTTTCGCTGGGCCCGCCTCTGCATCGTCGGACAGGTTACGTTGACGCTCTGGGCCTGGGCGTTCTCGCAATTCCCCTACCTCGTCCCGCCAGACCTGACGATCTACAATGCCGCCGCGCCGGCGCAGACCCTCCAATGGCTGCTGCTCGCGCTGGGCGCCGGCGCCGTCCTGCTGTTTCCGTCGCTCTACTATCTCTTTCGCGTCTTCAAGCAGCGGGCGATATTCGGGCGCGACGATCCGCCGCCGAGAGGCGGACCAAGACAAGAAGGAGGGCACACATGAGCCATCGGTACGACTACGATCTCCTGTGCATCGGCAGCGGGCCGGCCGGCCAACGGGCGGCGGTGCAGGCCGCCAAGCTGGGCAAGCGCGCAGCGATAGTCGAGCGGGGTCGCGTCATCGGCGGCATCTGCGTGGATACCGGGACGATTCCGAGCAAGACGTTTAGGGAAGCAGTCCTCGCATTGAACGCCCGAGCCATTCCAGATAGCAGTCAGGTGCGGCCGGGATCGGTCGGACGGCCGACCGCGAAAGAACTGCTGGCCCGAGTTGAGGAAGTTGGACAGCGCCAAGGGGACATCATCGCAGACCAGCTGCGACGCAACGATGTGGCGGTCTTCATGGGAGAGGCCAGCTTCAAAGATGCGCACACAGTGGGCATCCGGTCCGACCAAGGGTCTGCCCTGGTCACGGCGGAGAACATCCTGATCGCGGTTGGCACGACTCCTGCTCCGCCGCCCGGTGTGTCTGCTGAACCTGGCCTCGTAGTGACCAGCGATGAATTGCTGCAACTCACATTGTTGCCGCGCCGGCTTACCGTCGTCGGGGCAGGGGTCATCGGCATCGAATACGCCTCCATGTTCGCCGCGCTTGGGATCGACGTGACGGTCATCGACAAGCGTGATCGACCATTGGAGTTCCTGGATCGCGAGATCGTCGACGAGCTGCTCTCGCAAATGCGGAATGCGGACGTCACGTTCCGTCTGGGAGAAGCGGTCGAGCGGCTGGAAATTGTTGAGCGACCGTCTCGCCGCGTTGTGATGTTCCTGGAGTCGGGTAAGCGGTTGGTCTCCGAGTTGGTGCTCTTCTGCGCCGGGCGACAGGGAGCCACCGCGCACTTGAATCTTCCTGGAGCAGGCCTGAAGGCGGATGATCGCGGGCGTCTGACCGTCGATCGGGAGTACCGCACCGCCGTGCCCCATATTTTCGCCGCCGGCGACGTGATCGGCTACCCCAGCCTGGCGACCACCTCCGCCGAACAGGGACGGCTGGCGGCCTGTTACGCGTTTGGCATGGAGGCCAAGCCCATGGCACATTTTCCCATCGGCATCTATTCCATTCCGGAGATTTCAATGGTCGGCCAGACCGAGCATGAACTGACCAGTCGTAAGGTTCCATACGAAACCGGTACGGCGCGCTATCGGGAGATCGCGCGGGGCCACATCCTTGGTGACGACAGCGGCCTGTTAAAGATGCTCTTTCATCGAGAAGATCACCGTCTTCTTGGCGTACACGTGATCGGCACTGGTGCAACCGAGTTGATCCATATCGGACAAGCGGTATTGGGACTCGGCGGGGGGCTAGACTATTTCTTGACGACGGCTTTCAACTATCCGACTTTGGCCGAATGTTACAAAGTGGCCGCGTTAGATGCATACAATAAATTGAATGCCTAGCGCCGCTGGCGAGCCCCCGCGTTCGGCCCGACAGGCTGAATGGTGGATAATGAAGAGACCCCGACGAGTCTAGCCGAACAGATCCCGGCGAGCCGATTCGAGAATCGCCACGACGATCGGGTGTTTGAGTCGGCTGTCCACCGTGACGGCGAAGAACTCTTGCTTGACCGTATCCACTCGCCCCAGAACCTCAACCTGATATTGCCGGCGTATTTCCTTCTCCAGAACCGTCGGGCCGGGAAAGATCCCGTACCCTTCATGGCCAAATGCCTTCAATGTTGCGCTGTCTTCAAACTCTCCGATGATGTTGGGGTGGAGGTCCTTCTTGACAAACCAGTCTTCCAATCCGCGCCGCAGCATGGCGTTGGGGGTCGGGAGCAAGAACGGAGCGCCTTCCAGAGATCGTGGAAATTTCTGGCGATACTGCGCCCTCAATTTCGCCTCGGCAAACAGCGTCACGCCCGATGTTCCCATTGAATGGCTATGGGCTTGCACCTTGATGCTTGGAGGCGCCGGGGTGTCGGAGATGACAAGGTCCAGTTTGTGAATCGCCAAATCGGCCAACAGGTGATCCAACTTCCCTTCCCAACACACGACACGGATAGCGCGGGATCGTTTGAATGCGTATTTCAGCAACCGCGTGACAAGTAGCTTCGGCACCGCATCGGCGACACCGACGACCAATCGCACGGGTTTGCCACTGCCACGCCCCTTCACCGTATTCATCAGGTCCTGTCCCAGTGAGAAGATGTCTTCCGCATAGTCGAACACGACGCGGCCCATCTCTGTCATGACCAGATACCTGCCCGATCGACGAAATAACTTCTCTCCCAATGTGTCTTCCAGCAGCCGAAGCTGTGCGCTGATGGTTGGTTGAGACAGGCGCAACTCCTCGCCAGCCTTGGCGACGGTTCCGTGTTTGGCGACCGACCAGAAATACAAGAGGTGGTGATAGTTCAACCATTCCATGGCGCGGGAGTATACATCGAAATATCCTATGCTACCAGTCACGTTTATCTATTTTTCACTGAATCGGCAGCTTGCTATCGTGACCTCGACAAGTGAAGAGCGAACCGCAGAACCGGAGGTGCCATGATGATCACGATACGAATGCTGAGGTCAATGTCAGTGACGGTGCTTGCTGTTGTCCTCTTCCAGACGCCCACATTGGCCGAATTCGATCATCTAGCCGCGTTTCCATCCATCCAAGCTCCGCAGTATGAAGGCGTGTTTGAGGGCCGACTCGCTGAGATGGACTCGAGACATCCCTATCGACTCGGCCTGTCGCCGGATCTTCATACAGGCAGGGACCCCAACGTAAAGAACGGTGAGTGGCGGGCAAGCGGTTTCCGCAACCCCAACATATCGCACTGGCCTTCAATGAGCGTGAGGCCGGGTCAGATTCCGGCGCATGACGTAGGTGACACCGGCATCCCGATGTGGCGTTGGTAAGGATGGGTGTCGAGACATATGGCAGGTGTCAGATGTCAACGCCATGCAGCTCTCATTGTCATAAGAAAAGGAGCATGACCATGGGAAATGAAGCTCGACAGAGTGCGCTCACTCAGAGACTACTCGGGATGCTTGCCGATCAGCCCGGCGTTCTACTAGATCAGCTTCTCGATCGTTGTCCGAATGCCACGTGGAATGAAGTCTTCGCGGTGGTGGATCACCTCAGTCGCACGGGAAGCATTCGCTTAAGCGGCAACGGTATGGGCAGGTACCATGTGGAGCTTCGCGCTGCTCAGCACCGGCTGAAAATCCACGAATAACCCGAGGGTAGTCCGGTTCACTCATTTCATCGCGTGCGACCGCTGAAATCCATCAGCGAGTGGTCGGCTCGCATTGGTGCGTGCGCATCTGCACGCTTGTGCGCAGCCGCACTCGGTCTCTTAGAGATGAGATCGTAACCAAGTGAGTCCGGCTGGATCTTCTCGTCATTTTTCCTTTAACCATGCCGTTTTGATTCACGGAGCCGTGCCGAAGGACGCGCGGCCCTCTTCTTGCTGTACCTGGGCATATAAGGGAGGCGCGAACAGCATGCTACAGGCCAACGAGAAGCTGGCACCCTACACAGACACGCAGCGCATGGAGCTGCGCTCCTATGTCAACCTGGCCGGAGAAGTCGTAGCCAGGCTCTGGCCGATGCGGACGTTCATCTCCCGCAACCCGCTGCAGGGACTTGAACACCTGCCCTTTTCCGAAGCCGTCCAACGAGGGACCGAGCTATTCGGCGGAGCCGGCTACCTGTCACCTCAGCTCTATCGTGAGGCCCACCGTGCGGGACGTATCGCCGACGGTGCCATTGACCAGGCGCTGACGCCACTGGTGCTCGATGATTCCGTACAGTTGGGACACCGGACCCTATCCCATCGGGAGGTCTTACGGGCGGCGCTGATTTACGATATCGACCTGTCCGATATTCTCGCGCAGTCAGCATCTCCCACCGAGATGGAGGCGGAGGGGCCGCTCACGATCTTGAACGCCTGGATGGAGCAACTCTCGTCTGCCCGTCGGGGAGCAGAACAGGAACGCCGGACTGAAACGCCCTCGGAGGAATGGCCCTTTCGGGAAACTTTGGCCACCTGGTGCGACCGCACACTCGGCACCCGCCTCGTCGAACAGATAGACCGCGAGATGATCAAGTGGTGCGTTGCGTTCTGCGACGAAGGGGAAGCGGCCTGGTCGATGCCCCATCGGGAGGAGACATTTTTCCGAGCGTGGAAAGCGTCGGCACAACATGACTGGACGCTCTCGCTGATGGGTATCCGGCGGCGGGCGGAGAAGATTCGGTCGCTCTCAGACCGTCCGGAAGACGCCTTGTTGGAATCCCTCGATCTGATGCAGATCCCCAAGATCTTGTGGCAGGAATATCTGGCCCTGCACCTGACGGCGCTACCCGGCTGGTCGGGCTTCATCAAATGGCGCGCCGACCAGACATCGGATCCCTGGCAGGAGGCCTATCGCATTGACCTGGTGAAATATCTTGCCGTCCGCCTGTTCTACGAGCGCGAGTTGGCTGCACTCGCGTGCCGTTCGGCTCTCGGCTTCCCTGGGGACTTTCAGGCGATCCACACCTTTTTGCGCCGATTCCCCCATGCATTCTGGTTCAGGCGTATCGTAAACGCAGGACGGGCTCCCAAACAAGCCGTCGCCGAGGCCCGCCGCCTCCGCCGCCGGTGGACCTCGACGCGCGCAGAGGAATGGGAACAGGCCGGGCAACAGTGGTACGCCCAACAGCGCAGTAATCGGCAGGCCCACTCGGCCAAGACCATCGCAGAAGCCCTCGACCTCCTGGCCGACAAATTGGGCATTGCCGCTAAACAACTCGCGGACGCCTCCCCTGACGTACGCGAGACACTGACGAATTGGTTGCGCGGATTCCCCGCCCCAGAGCGAAACAGGCGATGGCTCAACGCAGCTGAACTGACCGCCGAACGGACGGTCCTCGCGAGACTGACGCCGGCCGAATCACACAACGCACAGACGGACTCCCCTGCTCCCGCAAGACCCTTGGCGCAGTTTGTGTTCTGCATCGACGTCCGATCTGAGGTGTTCCGGCGCCGGCTTGAGCAGCGCGGCGGCTATGAAACGTACGGCTTTGCGGGCTTCTTTGGCCTGCCCATCTCTTACCGATCTCTCGACGAACCGCACGAGACCGCGCTGTGCCCGGTCCTCCTGAAGCCTAAGCACGTCTTGCGCGAAGTGCCCCGCACCTATGACGGCGACACAGCCCAACGTCGCAAAGCCACTGCCTCGGCGGTGAAAGCAGGACAGGAGCTGTTGCACGATCTGAAGCATAACGTCGTCACCCCCTATGTCATGGTCGAGGCGGTCGGGTGGTTCTTCGGCTGGTCACTGCTGGGCAAGACGCTCTTCCCCCGCTGGTATCACCGGATCGCGGCATGGGTCGAACGCACGCTGGTGCCGCCCGTGTCCACGTCCCTGACGGTGGACAAGCTCACCGGCGCCGAGGCCCAAGAGATGTTGGCGGCTGAGCAACGGCTGCTAATCTTGCGTTGGCTCAGAACGCATCACCGGGTTGAAGGGTCCCTTCTTACACCTCAGCGGCTGGAGCACATCCGCTTGCAGGCGCTGTCCGACGCGCCTCCCTCCCAGCTGATCCCCGGCGATCTCGGCCACCTGCTGGTCCTCAGCCCTGCCCAAGAAGTCCTGGTCCTCGAGGATCTCCGGCGCGACTGCCGCATGACGGGATTCGACAACGCGGCACGGATCGACCGCATTACCCGCACCGGATTCACCTCCAGCGAGCAGGCGTACTATGTGGAAACCTCGCTGCGATTGATGGGGCTTACCGCTTCATTCTCGCGGCTCGTCTTTCTCTGCGGGCATGGCAGCACCTCTCAGAACAACCCCTACGAATCGGCGCTCGACTGCGGCGCCTGCGGCGGCAGCCAAGGCCTGCCCAACGCCCGGGTGTTTGCGACCATCGCCAACCGGCCGCAAGTTCGAGATCTCCTGGCGAAGCGGGGCTTCGTCATTCCCGGCGATACCCATTTCGTCGCGGCACGCCACGACACCACTACAGACCGTCTCTCCGTCGGCGACCTGGAGGATGTGCCCTCCACACACCGCAAAGAGTTAGCCCAGATATTCGAGGACATTGCGATGGCCGGCGCCGAGGCGGCTCTGGAACGGTATGCGAGACTACCGGGCGATGCGGCGGAGCCGGTGCGGAGTACCGCGCTTCGGGCCATCGAACGGCGCGGCCTCGACTGGGCTCAAGTCCGTCCGGAATGGGGACTCGCGAGAAACAGCTGGTTCATTATCGGAAACCGCCGCTTGACGACCGGCCACAATCTGGAGGGCCGTGCGTTTCTCCATTCGTATGACCATGCGGCCGATCCGGACGGCAAATTGCTCGAAATCATCATGACGGCACCGTTGATCGTGGCCCAATGGATCAACAGCGAATATTATTTCTCCACCGTGGCGCCCGAGACCTACGGAAGCGGCAGCAAGGTGTACCACAACGTGACCGGCCGGATCGGCGTCATGACCGGCAACCAGAGCGATCTCCGCATGGGACTGCCGGTTCAGTCGGTCATGAACGGCGCCATGCCCTATCACGACCCGCTGCGTCTCACCGCGATCATCGAGGCGCCCCGGTCGCGAGTGCAAGCCATCATCGCCAGACAGCCGCTTCTGGAGACGCTGTTTCATAATCACTGGCTTCGGCTGATCGTGCTGGAGCCTGCAACGCAATCCTACTACCGCTACGACGGCGCAGGCGGGTGGGACATCGTCACGGTGGAGACGGCCGATCAAATCGCAGACGTCGAGGTCGGGCAGGCGTAAGTCGTTCCGGACAGCCGGAGTTGCGCACGAGTGAGGGGGCTATGCCGGACAGGGAGTTGAAGAAGGATCCGCCATACTGGGCCGTCGCCTTCTCCTCGTACCAGGAGATCACGGATTTTCTTCGCGAACTCGAAACCGCCTGCATGCTGCGCGGCCGGCCCTCGGATGGCACCGTGAATTTCGGAGCGATCGCCAGAAGTCTTCAAGCTCTCGATCGTCCGGATCGAGCCTACCGGTCCGTGCACATTACCGGCACCAACGGCAAAACCAGCGTGTGTCGCATGACGGCGGCGCTTCTTCAGGCCGGCGGCATGAAGGTCGGACTCTACACCAGCCCTCATCTCGGGCAGTTTCGGGAACGGATCTCCATCAACGGTCAGCCCCTCGGCGATCAGGAACTGATGGATGCCTGCAACCGTCTTAAATCCCTGATGGACTGGGCCGGTGTCTTGATGAGCCCGTTCGAATTCCTCACCGTGGCCGCCTTCTTCGCATTCCGCGCTGCCAACGTGGATTATGCCGTGGTGGAAGTCGGGATCGGCGGGAAAGCGGATGCGACGAACGTGATCGCGCCGGAGGTCTCGGTGATCACGAACGTGGACTACGATCACATGGAGATCCTCGGAGACACCCTCGAACAAATCGCGACGGAGAAATCCGGGATTATCAAGCCTTTCACCCCGGTCGTGTGCGGCCCCATGCAGGACGGGCCTCGGTCGCTGGTGCTCTCCCGCGCGGAGCGACTGAAGGCGCCTGTTCTATCATTCGGACACGAATACGACGCCACCGACTTCGTCCGTGCCGGCTATCAGGGAACGTGCACGATTCGAGTCGATGACACCACCTGGGACGGAATCCCCCTCGACTCCCCGGCTGCGTTTATGGCCACCAACGCGGCCCATGCGCTGGCGGCGTACGAGGTTCTCCGACGCCGCGGGCTGGTCGCCGTACTGGATGCTAACGCGATACGCCAGACCTTCAAGCACGTTCGGCTGCCAGCCTGTTGCGAAGTGCTGGCCGGCAATCCGACGATCGTCATTGATGGGGCTCACAATGCATCGGCGGCCGCCAATCTCTCCTCGACGATCCGAAGCATCCGTGCCAGCCGCCGAACGGTCCTGCTCCTCTCGCTGCCGCGAGAGAAAGAGATCGACACAATCATCCGGCATCTGGCCGGTGCAGGAGCTGACCGAGTCATCTTCACCCGGTATCCCAAGAACCGCTCGGCCGCCCCTCAGGATCTTGCCGCTATCTGGCGAACCTATACGCCGGCTGCGGCGGAGATGGTGAACGACCCCGTTGACGCGTTTCAGAAGGCCGTCCAGGAAGCAGGGCCTCTTGGGCTCGTGGTAGTCACCGGCTCCTTGGAACTGGGGGGCTATTGCCGCCCCCTCGCCCAGGCGGCGCAATCTCATGTGGTGGCATGACCACCCAACGGCGGGCTGGGCCTGGCGACACGTGGCGGCGCACACCGCGAGTCCTCATTATTGACGATGATGCCGGCTATCGGGCGCAGCTGGCCGGCATGTTTGTTAATTGGCAGTGGGACGTCTTTGAAGCTTCCTCAGGCCGGGAAGCCCTGGACACCCTGGAGCGCCATGCAATCAACTTGGTCCTCTTGGACGCGGCATCGCAAGGGATGGGGTGCCCCGATGTCCTCGCTGCCATTCAGGTTCGACCGCACGACCTCCGCATTATCGTCATGGGGACCGTGATGACGGAGAAGTTGCGCATCGACTGGCGAAGCCGGGGCGCGATGGACTGTCTCGTGAAGCCGATCGAGCTCCGAACGCTATCGGCTCTGCTCGTGGCGTTCACGCCCCCGTCAGGGTTTGCGGATAGTTGACACGCCGGAGGTAACAACATGTGCTGGCTTGAAATGGGGGAAAGATGAGTGACAACACACAACACTATCGAGGAGTCCCGATGAGTCGATCCATGAGTCTGTGCCGGAGACCGTGGGGCATGATGGCTTTATGCATCACGCTCGGAGTTGCCGGCTTCCTTCAGGAAGGCGGCGCTTCCGCTCAACAACTCATGCTCCAACCGGATCATGCAACCCCCGGCGCGACGGTGGTGGTGAGCGGAAAAGGGTTGGGCCCATTCAAATCCGTCCAGTTCAATAAAGTCACGTTTGCCGGGGTGCCGGCGCTGATCCAGCGGTGGGAGTCGGATCTGGTCGAGGTCAAGGTGCCGTTCAAGGCCACGACCGGTCCCGTCGAGATGATGATCGGGAAGAAGAAGCTGTCAGCCGGGACCTTCACGGTGGTGACGCCGCGCATTGCATCCATCACGCCGACCGAGGCGGAGCGCGGCACGATGGTCACGATCACCGGTGAACATTTCGGCGTCTCCGCCGGGGGGCGCGACCCCAACACGATGTTCGGCGTCAACGAGGTGGTGATCGGCGGCGTGGTCGTGAGGCCGCGGCGATGGAAAGATGACACCATCGAAGTCCAAATTCCGGCGAATGCGTCCAGCGGCGAGGTCGTGGTGCGACTGGCCTCCTCCGATCCGCTCCCGGACGGGTCCTGCTGTGCGCCGGTCGAATATCTGGCGAGTAACGCGGTGCCGCTGGCGTTGGTCCCCAGCGTACGCGTCGATCCGATGGAGGGGCCGGCCGGGACCAAGGTGGTCTTGTTCAGCCAAGGGTTTGGCACCAAGGAGGCTGATGATGCCCTTCTTATCGGGAATCGCCCGATGCCGATTGCGCAGTGGAAAGACGATGTGATCGTCGTCCATGTTCCGCTCGGCGCCGAGTCCGGCCCCATGGTCCTCCGTCAGAAGGGGCGCCAGCGGACGTTGGGGAACTTTACGGTCCATACCCCCAAGGTGTCGGCGATGTCGCCTCCCAGTGCGCCGATTGGCACACTCTTGCGCATCAATGGCGAGCATTTCGGGTTCTACTCTGAAAGCGGCTCGACGCCCTATAATTTTAGGGATTTTAATACGGGCCAAAATCGGGTTGAAATCGGCGGGGTGCCGGCGGTGATCTACCGGTGGCACGACGACCGGATCGACGTCTGGGTGCCGTTCAGTGCAAAGAGCGGTCCGGTGCGGATTTATCGAAGTGCGTCGAAGCCAAAGGCGGATGGCAGCTGTTGCCAGGAGCAGGGCGAAGTTGTCACGGAGGCCGGGGTGTTTACACTAGTTTCGCCGGTTGTGGAATCATACGACCCGAAGTCAGCCGGCTTAGATGCAATTGTGACGATCAAGGGCAAAGGGTTCGGGACGTTTCTGAAGACGGCAGAACATACGGGCTTGAGCTTGAGTCAGAAGGCGTATAAGCGGCGGTTGGATGTGGAGATCAACGAGCCGGATTCTGGGAACACGGTTATTTCTAATGTCTCGCGCACCGAAGTCTTATTCAATGGCGCGGCGGCCCTGGTGCAATCCTGGACCGATACCGAGATCGTGGTGAAGGTTCCCCATCGCAATCTGTACGGGATCGGAAAGCGCGGGGCTTTCTTCGATGATCTCTCGGTCGGCCCCCTCGTGGTCCGCCGAGGGTCATGGGATGTGTTGCCGGACCGGACCTGTTGTTCCCCCACGCAGTGGGTGACGGTCGAAGCAGGAGAATTTACCATTGAGGCGAAGGGACTGCCGGACAAAGGCTATTGGGACAATAACCGGCCCGATGCGAGCACCAACCAATAGGGCATCACCGTGAAACGTGATGCGAGAAATGGGATCCGAAAGAACTGTATGCGGGTGACCGGTGCCGGATTGAGCGTGCTGACGCAACATGCACTCATCCCCGCTTGCGGGGCAGCATAATGGCGGCGGCGACAGTCCTTCCTGCCTCAAATCCGGAGTCGATTCGGATGGCTGGCGCAATCATCCGCCAGGGAGGACTCGTCGCCTTCCCGACAGAAACTGTGTACGGGCTCGGCTGCGATGCGCTGAATCCAGAGGCGGTGGCGCGTATCTTCGAAGCCAAGCAACGGCCATCGTTCGATCCCCTCATCGTGCACATCGCAGACCGGGCGACGCTGGAGTCACTGACACCGTTCGTATCGACGCGCGACCAGCGTCTCATCGATGCCTTCTGGCCAGGTCCGCTGACCCTCGTGTTGCCGAAGCGGGCGGACGTTCCCGATCTCGTGACGGCCGGCCTTGCCACTGTCGCGATTCGGATGCCCGCCCATACCGTGGCACAGGCGCTGATTCGGGAGGCAGGCGTCCCGATTGCCGCTCCGAGCGCCAATCCGTTCGGCTATGTCAGTCCGACGTGCGCGCAACATGTCGTCGAGGGGCTCGGCGATCGCGTCGACCTGATTCTCGACGGAGGGCCGTGCCCGATTGGTGTCGAGTCCACCATCGTATCGATGGGCGGAACCTGGCCGGAACTCCTGCGCCCAGGTACGGTCACGCTCGCAGCGCTCCGAACAGTCATTGGCCCGGTCGTGCGAACACCTGCCAGCCGGACGATGGTCGCGCCGGGCCAGCTTCCCCGCCATTACGCAACCCGCACTCCGATGACGGTTCTGGCGGCTCCGGAAGTCAGACCCGTTCTGCATGCCCATGAGCGCGCCGGACTGCTGGCCATGTCGACACCGGGCCATGGGGACGAGAGGTTCTGTGCGATCGAAGTGCTCTCGGCATCCGGCGATCTGCGGGAGGCCGCGCGGAATTTATTCGCCGCACTGCGGCGGCTGGATGCGCTAGGCCTCGACCGTCTGTACGCCGTGCCCTGCGAGGGGCAGGGCCTCGGTCTGGCGATCATGGACCGGCTGCGACGCTGTGCGGCACCGCTCGACTGACGGCGGTCGCGCCTTCACGACAGAGGCCCACAGAGAGAAGCACGGCCATCCAAAAGGAGCGACGCTGTTGGAGAGGGGCCATTTGAGATGATGCATAACGAGTCATTACAGCAACAGGAATCCCTTACAGCGGCAGTTCGCAAGGCGGTGTGCCAGTTTCAATTGGAGTTCATGGGAGGGAGTTTTGCCGAGCACATTCGCGTGCACATAGCCCCCGATATGCCCGACATGATGGTGGTGCGGTCGCACGGTGTGCTCCCAACAGCTGAACAGAAGCTCATCCGCACAGAAGAAGGCCGGGCGTTGGTGAAACAGTTGTATCGGACTCTGTTTGCGCAGCAACGCCACGTCCTGGCCCAGGAAGTGGCAACTCTCACGGGCATCGAGGTGGCGGATGTCTTAACGGATTTTTCCGTCTCCACCGGTGAGCAGGTGATGGCTTTTCTGTTCGCCTCACCCGACGAGGACTGAGGGAATGAGAAGAAAATCCACACAGGCCGCCACTGTACGCTCACAGAAGCCTGATGAGAGCGTCGATGGCGCATCTCAGGGTATGCTGCGGTCCGCGCGGCAAGGATTTCCGCCCGTCGTGTTCTGTGACGGAAAAACCCAACAGGAAATTGTCAGCCTGGCGCGCAAGCTGCTGGCTCAGCATCAGCATCTCATCGTGCCTCGCGTTACACCCGAGGTTGCACAGGCCTTGCTGCGCTTAAATCGCCGTGCTATCTATCATGAGTTGTCCCGTGCCGTCACGGTATGTCATCCGACACGAAAGAGAAGCGGGGATGTCTTGATCGTCACCGCCGGCACAGCGGACACCCCGGTTGCGGAAGAGGCCCGCGTCACGGCCGAGGTCCTGGGAAGTCGGGTTGAGGCGATCTGCGACGTCGGGGTGGCGGGATTGCATCGAGTTCTCGCCCGTCACAGCAGGCTCGTGCAAGCCCGTGTCGTGGTGGTAGTGGCCGGGATGGACGGGGCGCTTCCGAGCGTCATCGGCGGACTAGTCAACTGTCCCGTCATCGCAGTCCCAACGAGCATCGGTTACGGGGCCAATTTCGGCGGAGTCGCCCCCCTCTTGACGATGCTCAATTCATGCGCCTCCGGCGTGGGGGTCGTGAACATCAATAACGGATTTAGCGCCGGCTGCCTGGCGCATCGCATCAATATGTTAGCCAACGAATAGGGAATAGTCTGTTGCAGCATCTGCCGACGGGCACGACATCTCCCCATCCGTGCCTCACGAGCCCTGCTTGGAGCAGGAAAGGAGAGCACGATGGGAGTCCTGCCATCCGTCCTGCATCAGCGACGACTGCAGATCAGACGTTTCCCCTTGCCGCGCTTTTCCTCAGAAGCGTGCGTACACGGAGTACACGATAATGCCTTGTGCGCTATGTGGACAGACGTCGCTCTCGACGATATCTACGGTAGATGCGAAGTCACGCAACGCGTTGAATGTGGCCATATGCGGTGGTTGCGGACTTGTTCAACAAGATCCACTGCCTTCGGAAATGGAACTTCGCCATTTTTACGCTCATACCTATCGAACAGACTACAAGAACACATATACGCCAAAAGCAAAACATATTTACAGGGCTGGCAGGGCAGCTATTGAGCGAGTCAATTTCTTACGATCTCATGGAGTTCATGGCGGAAAGTTACTTGACGTAGGTGCAGGCGGGGGAGAGTTTGTCTATATTTCCAAATCCAAAGGGTATGACTCCAGAGGCATTGAGCCAAATCTCGGCTATTCAGAGTTTGCCAGAACTCAGTACGGCGTGGAAATCAAGACTGGAGAGTTATGCGAGGCCGAAGGAGCCTACGACATTATCACCATGTTTCATGTACTTGAGCACATGCCTAATTTCGAATCCCTTAGGATGGCGTGGTCAATGCTGAACGAAGGAGGCTATCTGTTTATTGAGGTCCCTAACATAGAAACAAACGATGCTTCGCCGCACAATATATATTTCAAGGCACACCTGTTCTACTTCAATAGAGCGACGCTCTCCGCTTGTGCCAGCAAAGACTTTGCACCTCTGGTTATAGAGGAACGATCGAATCTCCGAATTTTATTCAAACGCAAAAGTCGGCAAGGCCACATCTCCTTGCCCAAGCAGGACGACGTTTCTCATATTGCCCTGAGACTTCGACAAAAAGGATGGTTCGAATATCTGCTTGCGGGCGGTGGAATCTATAAACCGTTCTTGAAGCTGACCCAACTGATACAGGAGGCAAAGGTGAAGCACAGATCTAACTTGGACATTCTAAACTCAATTCTTTCTTAACCGCGGGAAACTACCCCCAACGCTATATCTGCCAGTTGCATTCTCTCTCTGCGAGCTGCGGCTGCATAAACTATCGCTGTAGAAACAGTGACACCTGGGATTCTCTCCTCCCCCCCTGCAGCGGACCTGAATCCGTTCAAAGCAACGCTAGATGCCAGCCCAAGTACCCCTCTAGCCTGGCTAAGTGCAAGCGGATCTGGCAACTGAGCATAGACGCACGCCTCATGGTGCAGCACGTGTATCGATGCACGTGGCGTTAGCCGTTACAAAAGAAGTTTGGCTTGCCACGATCTCCCTATCATCGGACTGCCCTAATTCTCCGCGACAATTCGATAGTCTGCTCGCTGACGAGTCCTTTCTCGGTCTGGAATCTGATTTGCAAATAGGAGCAGACATGGGAGCGGATGGTCCGATCCCCCTTGCTGCTTAAGGGAGGTTGTTGAATGGGTACACAGCATGTCGTGACGATGTTACCGGGAGAGGGAACCGGTCCGGAAATTTGCGAAGCGGTCCGGCTGGTGATCGATGCGAGCGGCGTCAATATCAAATGGGAGTATGAAGAGATCGGACTGGACTGCTTAGAGAAACACGGCACATTGCTGCCCGACAAGACAGTCCAAGCCATCGCCAAAAACAAGATCGCGTTGAAAGGCCCCACGACCACGCCGATCGGAACCGGCCACAAGAGCGCGAACGTGACGCTCCGCAAGGTATTCGATCTCTATGCAAATGTGCGTCCGGCCAAGTTGATTCCCGTGCTCAAGCGGCCGTGGGACAAGATCGACATCCTCAACTTCCGTGAGAACACCGAAGATTGCTACGCGGCCATCGAGCACATGGTGTCCGACGAAGTGGCGCAATGCTTGAAGGTCATTACCTGGCCCGGCTCCTATCGCATTGCGGACTTTGCCTTTAAGTGGGCGAAAGCCAACGGGCGCAAGAAGATCTACTGCGTCCACAAGGCCAACATCATGAAGATGACCGACGGACTCTTTCTTGATGCCTTCCGAGAGGTCGCCAAAAAATATCCGGAGATGGAGTCCGGCGACATCATCGTGGACAATTGCTGCATGCAGCTGGTGAGAAATCCGGCGCAGTTCGACTGCCTGGTGCTGCCGAACCTCTACGGCGACATTCTGACGGATCTCTGTGCCGGATTAGTCGGCGGTCTAGGGTTCGCGCCGGGTGCCAACGTGGGCGACAACTGCGCGATTTTCGAAGCCGTCCATGGCTCGGCGCCGAAATACGCCGGCATGAAGAAGGTCAATCCTTCGGCCGTGCTGGTCTCCGGCATCATGATGCTCCGCTGGCTCAAGGAAGAAGCGGCCGCGGCCCGGATCGAGAAGGCCATGTTCGCCGTGCTCGACGAGCGGAAGCACGTGACGTACGACGTCGGCGGAACGGCGACAACCGATGAATATGCCCAAGCTATCGTCGACAAGATGCACGCGAAGGCCTGAGCGCACGACTACTGACTGAACAAGGAGAAATCCAATGCCTACATTTACAGAAGTAGCTAAAGCGACGAAGAAAAAGAAAGAGATCAAATTGGTCGGAATCGATATGTACATCATTACTGAGAAAGGCATCCCGAAGTTTGACGACATTGGGGCGTTTAAGTGTGAATTCATTTCCAACCGGGGCACGAAGGTCTGGCCGGGATTTGTCAGCCCCGACTTGCTGCAGGTCAATTGGTACCGCTGCCGCTTCATGGCGACTAAAGACGTGCAGGACGCAGATGTCAATGCGTTCCTGGACGCGCTGACCAAGAAGGGCTGGTGGTGGTCTGCCGCTCAAAAGTTGTGGAACTATGACGGCGAGGCCGGATTCAGCAAGGCCTACTAGCCTTGGTCCATTGGCTGCCGCTGCGAGAGGGCGACCTTTCGCAGCGGCGCCTCAGCAATCACGCTAGAGGAACGCATCTCCTGATTTACCGGCAAATGACAGCGTACGCCCTGATGCCGCGCGACAGCATGCCCCCTGAGCCTTATCCCGGGAACAAGAGGCTTTCCCGGAGAACTGCTTCAGCCACTCACTCGCAGCCCTCGACACCGGTAAACGGATCAGTTGATCGTATGGAGACAAGACCGATGGTTCCCGCTGCAACCAAAACGAAAGCGGATGTGGAATACCAGGTGATGCTGGCGGTCTTGAACTTCCATCGGGATTATCTTGCATTGCACTATTCCCGTGTCCGCATTCAGATGATCGACAATGTGATTGAAGTCACTCTCGCCCCCCGCCGCCCGATCCCGGCAGAGCAACTCCTCGCGCAGTCGCCTGAAGGCAGAGTCCAACTCCAACAGATGCATACCGCAGCATTCCGCTCCGGAGAAGCCCAGCTGCGCGACCGGCTCCAAGGCATTCTGGGCATCGAAGTTCAAGAATTTGTCACCCAGCTCGATGCCGAGACCGGAATCAATACGGTCATCATTCGGCTCGCCAAGAGCCTCGACCTAGTCTTGCCCCCCGTATCCAGCAATGAGTTCGAGGTCAAACATCTGGCATAGCGACGTACACCCACCGAAAAGCTGAGTCCAATGAGCGTGACGGAAAAAGAATAGCCGTTTCTCATCCTCCTCTGATTCGGCTTCACCAGGCCCAACGTTTTGATCGATGTCGCCTATGATGGAAAAAGAGCAGGCGCTACTCGTCGTGGGATTTTTTGAGTCGCCGGTCCAGGGCGAAGCGGGTCATCCCGAGGTGTTTGGCCGCCAGCGTCTTGTTGTAATCAGCCAGCCGCAAGACTTCCTCCACGATCGCGCCCTCCACATCGGCAAGCGATTGCTGCCCCAACTTCATCTCGACCCGAACGACCGGATCCGGTCCCGGCGCCGTGGTGACAGCCAGAGGTCTGCCTTCCTCACGCAGCTCCACCGGCAGACAACTCGGGGTCAGCGTTCGTCCCTGGCAGAAGATCATGGCCCGTTCAAGAATGTTCTGAAGCTCGCGGATGTTTCCCGGATAGTGATAGCGCTCCAGCAGCGTGCGGGCCTCCGGGTCCAACTCAGGCACCTGCTTCCCGAACTCTTGTGCGAATCGGACCAGGGCGCGCTGACAGAGGGGGAAAATGTCTTCCACTCGACTCCTCAGCGACGGCAGCTCGAATGCGACCACATTGAGCCTGAAATAGAGATCCTCGCGAAAGGCCCCGCGTCCTACCTCTTTTTTGAGGTCGCGGTTCGTGGCCGTGATCAGGCGGAAATCCACACCGATATCATCGGTCCCGCCCAGCCGCCTGAAGGACCGCTCCTGGATGACCCGCAACAGCTTGGCCTGCATCGACAGATCGAGGTCTCCGATTTCATCGAGAAATAGCGTACCTCCCTCGGCCTTTTCGAGAAGCCCGAGCTTGCGCTGGTTCGCACCGGTAAAGGCGCCCCGTTCAAACCCGAATAATTCGCTCTCAAACAGCTCCTTGGGAATCGCCGTGCAGTTGACCCCGATAAACGGCTCCGAAGCCCGGGCGCCGTTGTGATGGATCACGCGTGCCAGAAATTCCTTCCCGGTTCCGGTTTCGCCCAACAGCATCACCGACGACTTGGGATTCTCAGCCACTTCACGAACCTGTTCGAGCAACTGCTTCATTACGTGGCTCTGCGCGACCAGATGACTCAATTGATACTGACTGTCCCGGTGCTCAAGCTCGGCTTCGAGACGCCGGCGGAGACTCACGACGTCCAGCACCCGGGCGACCACCGGATCGATGCCCTCCAGATCGACCGACTTGATCAGAAAATCGTACGCCCCCAGCTTCATCGCCTCTACGGCATCCTGCACCGTCCCGTACGCCGTCAACATGATCACCATGGCGGACGGGGCCAACTGCCGCAGATTCTTCAAGGTGTCAAGACCGTTGAGACCGGGCATCTTCAGATCGAGCAAGATGACATCGGGCAACTCGTGCTGGAGCGCCTCCAACAAGGCCTCGCCGGATTCATACCCGACGGCCCGATGCCCCTGCCGGGTCAATCGCTTCACAATCGCGGCGCGAATCGCCTGTTCGTCATCGGTGACAAAAATAACTGCTCGCATTGGTCAGCCTTTCACCGCCAGAGCATCCTGACTCAGCGGGAGCCAAATCCTCACGGAGGTCCCTTTGCCTGGCTCACTCGTCATATGAATATCTCCGCCATGGCTTTCAATAATATTTCTGCAGATCGCCAACCCTAATCCCGTCCCATGTCGCTTCCCCGTCGTATAAAACGGCTCGAACACGTGCGGCAGCACCTCTGAGAAAATACCGACGCCGGCATCTTTGACCAGCACGACGATGCCCGGCCGATCCTGGCTGGGCAATTCGAACGCCGTGACCTCGATAGCCGCGCCATCCGCCGGAGAGGCATCGATGGCATTGTGAATGACATTGAGCAGCACCTGTTTGATCTGGTCCCGATCGGCATGCACGTGGGACGCCGTCGGGGACAGTGACGTCTGAATGGCCAGATGCTTGGCCTGCAATGGCACATCGAGTGTTTTGACGACTTCGGCGATCAATCCGGAGAGATCGAATAGAACGGGCGCCAGCTCACGCGGCCGCGCATATTCGACGATTTGATTGACGATGCGATCCAGTCGCTTCGCCTCTTTCAAAATCACATCGATGTCCGTCCGTCGTGGATCAGTAGCCGAAAAATCATCCAGCAGCAGCGAGGCGGTGGACCCGATCCCGACCAGCGGATTCCTGAGCTCATGCGCGATACCGGCTGCGACCTGTCCCAGCATCGCCAGATGCTCCGCCCGGCTCAAGCGGGACTGGAGATCCTCCAGCGCCGTGATATCGACATTGAATCCCACATACACTTGCGGGAGGCCTTCGCCGCCGGCAATGGGCAGCCGGCGGCTCAACACTTTCCGGACGCCGCCGTCTTTGTGCAGAAAACGGAAGACGGTCTGGCACGCCTCTCCCCGCGCCACCGCCTGGGAAAATTCTGAGAGCACCCGGTCGCGATCTTCCGGATGAATCCGCTCTCTGAACGCATCGGGATCCAGCGGATCATCGGGATTGAGGCCCGCCAATTCCTGGTTATACCGATTGCTGAAGGTAATCTGCATGCCTTTCGTGGTGAAGATGCCGAACGGCGCATGATCGACCAGGCCTCGATACTTCGCCTCCGACGTCACCAGATGTTCGTTCAACTGACGAAGAGCGGCTTCGGACTTCTCCATTTCGTTGAGATGGCCGCGAATCTGCGTGCTCATGTCGTGCATCACTCTCGTGAGATCCCCGATCTCGTCCTTCCGCTCTAACACGACAATCGCCGGCACCAGCCCGGCCGGGGAAGAACCGACCGTCGTCGCCAGATTGAGCAGCGGAGCCGCGATCGAGCGGGCGATCAGATACAGCGCGCCAACCATCAACCCGAAGGTGAAGATACCGCCACCCAATACGACAAACAGCGTGGACGTACGGTCCTGACTCAGTTGCGCCAGCTTTTCTGCGACACTCTGTTGTTCAAACCGGTCGAAGATCCCCATCTGCCGGCGGATCTCGACCATCAATTCGCGTCCGCGGCCCTCTTCGATGTAATGGTAGGCGTCCTGTTGGTGACCTTCTTTAATCGCGCGGATCAACGCCTCTTTCTCCGTCACCAGCTGGGCGACGAGCGTCTGAATATGCTTGAACCGCTCCGACTGCTCGCCCGTAATGCGTTCTGCAAGATCGTGGCCGATCGAATCGATGCCTTCCTGCGCGACGCGATAGGGCCGCAGATACCGGTGTTGTTCGGTCAGCACATAGCCCCGAAACCCGGTCTCCAGATCGACGACCAGCCGCATGTATTCGGCCGCATTCTTTTGCGTGACATACAGACTGTCCAACTGCTCTTCGTCCTGCGAAAACGTCTGCACGCTCTGGTACGTCACCACGCTCAAAACAATGAGCGCGACCAGAGGAATGAAGGACGCAAGCAGCAGCTTGCGCTGTATCGGAAGGTTATTGAACAGGCGGGCGGCGCGCTCTCGCATGAACTCTCCATGAAGCTCGCTCATCCTAGGAGTGAGATCCCCGCCCTGTCAAATTCCCACCCGATCCACACATCAACGTGACTCCGCATCGCACTGTGCGGTCCGTGCGAAACCGCTCGACTTCATGCCGGCACGGATCCGGACCGGGACGATTGCTCCGCATCTGCGGGCAGCGTCGTTGGCATCGAGGTTGCTCTCTCGTAGGGCAGGCCCGGCACCGCATGAGCATCACTGCCCACGACAGAGGCACGAAGGAGGACCGGTCATGGACTACGTCAAGCCCCTCGGTGTTGCCGACAGCATGTTGGCGGGCGCCACGGTCAAACTGAACCTCCCGCCCCGGCATCTGCTCATCCGTGGCATGCTGGCCGGCGCCTATCTGGGCATCGCCACCAGTATGGCCGTGACCGTCGCCGTCGAGACCGGCTCCTGGATCGCCGGCAGCCTGCTCTTTCCCTTCGGGTTGGCGCTGGCGATCCTCCTGGGAACCGAAATCATCACCGGCAGCTTTGCGCTCCTCCCCTGTGCCGCCGTCGCGAGTCACGGACAGGTCGGGATGAGTCGCGTGCTGACCAACTGGAGCTGGGTCTTTCTCGGCAATCTGTTGGGCGCGACGCTGTACGCAGTGCTCTTCGCACTCTGTATCACAACGGCCTGGGACAACGCGGTCCCTCCGGTCGGCGCCAAGCTGATCGCCATCGCCGAAGCCAAAACGAACTACTATGCCGCCCACGGCTCCGCCGGCCTGCTGACAGTGTTCACCAAAGCCGTGCTGTGCAACTGGATGGTGAGTCTGGCCGTCGTCGCCTCGTATGCCTCCAACTCCTTCGGAGGGAAACTCCTCGCGATCTGGGGACCGACGGTCCTCTTCTTTTCCCAAGGGTTTGAACATGCGGTCGTCAACATGTTCGTGATCCCGGTCGGCATGTTGCTCGGCGCCAACGTGACGGCCTCCTCCTGGTGGGTCTGGAATCAAATCCCGGTCACGTTGGGCAATCTGGTCGGCGGCATGCTGTTCACCGGCATGGCCATCTATCTGACACACCGGGCCGCCGCGCCTGCAGCGAGTCCGCCCGTTCCGGCGGTCGAACCGGCCCCGGCGCCAGCCAGCCAAGGTTACTCTCCGTCTTTTTGACAGAAAGCAGGTGATACGGCGATGGCAGCGGTGTTTCTCAGACGATTGCGGGGATGGCGATTCGTCCTCTTCAATGTCGTTCTCGGTCTGGCGCACATCGTCGTCTTGTTCAACGCCGGTTCGTACATCGCGCTCCTGCCGCATGTCTCCGGCGATCTCGGCGGCGTGCTGCCGAGTTTCCTCACCTGGGCTCAAACCGATTTCATGGTCGGACTGGCACTCGGCTTTCCGCTGGCGCGATATCTCTCCGGCCGCGTCGGCGACTACCGGCTGCTGATCGGCGCGTTCCTCGTCTACAGCATCGCCTCCTACCTCTGCGGCGCCAGCGAAACGCTCTCGCAGTTTCTTCCGGCCCGGATCGCGCAGGGAATCGCCGGCGGGATTACCCTGCCGATCGCCCAATCGATGCTGCTCAACGAGTATCCCAAGCGGTTGAAAGCCGTGGCCCTGAGCGTCTGGGGATTGTTCAGCATCACGCCGTTTACGATCGGCATGCCGGTCGGCGGCTACCTGGCATACCTGTTCGGCTGGCGCTCCCTGTTCTATCTCGATTTTGTGCTGACGATGATCATCGTCGGCACGCTCGGCGCGCTTCTCTATGGACGAGGGTTCCGCCGGCGATACGGGCGCTTCGATCTGACGGGATTTCTGCTGCTCCTGATCCTGCTGCTGGGCATGCAGACCTTCCTCAATATGGGGAACGACTTCGACTGGCTGGACTCTCCCCTTCTCCAAGCGATCGGCGTCGTCCTGTTGATCGCCCTCCCCTGCTTCGTCATCTGGGAACTCGGCGAGCGACACCCCACGCTGGACCTCCGGCTGTTTCAGCACCGGAATTTCCTCATCGGCGTCACATGCCTGACCATCGGATTCTTTTCCATCCAGGGCCTGCTCTCGCTCCTGATCGTGCAGATCCAGTTAATCCTGGGCTATTCGTCGAAATTGGCCGGCCTCGCGCTGCTCCCGCTAGTTCTCCTGGGCGCCCCTGCGATCGCCGTCATGCACCTGCTCTGCAAATACATCGATGCGCGCTGGCTGATCTGTCTCAACAGTCTCGGATTTGCCGCCACCTTTTACTGGATCGGACTGTTCGACGATCCCCACTCGTACGATCAGCTCTTCTGGCCCATGCTTCTCGAAGGCGTGTTCCTGGGATCGTTCTTTACGCCGTTGACCGTCCTAACCCTGCACGGCCTGTCCGGCCCGCTGGTGATGCGAGCCGCGGAAGTCGCCAATCTGTTGCGCGTCGCCGCCGGTGCATTCGGCATCACCTTCCAGGGCATCGTGCTGTTCCGGCGCATCCACTTTCACCAACTCAATCTGGCCGATCATTTCGGCGGACGGTTGTCGATCTCTTACGATCCGCTGGGGCAACTGACGGCCAAATTGATCGAAGCAGGAGTCGCCCCGTCGCAGGTGAACGCCAAGCTCGGAGCCTTGATCAAACAGGAAGCGGCGATTCTCGGCCTGAACGATGCATTCCTGGTAGCCAGCGGCCTGTTCTTCCTCATCGGCGCCCTCGTCTGGTTTGCGCACCCGACCCACGTGCCGATCGCGCAGACTCCGGCGGAGGAGTTGCGGGAACTCCGCGCGGAAGAATTGATCGAGGAGGTGCCATGAGATCCTGTCGCGCCACCGCCGCACGCCTGCGGATGAGCCTCGGCATCGGCTGCGCCTTGCTGGTCGGCGGCTGCGCCTGGATTCCTCCGGGAAACCCACCCGCTGAATTTGTCGAGCCTCCGGAAATGCGGGAAACCCTGGCCGAAGTCGCCGGCCGGCTGCAGCATTGGCCGGAGGACCGCTGGTGGACACAATTCGGTAATCCTGAACTGAACGATCTCATCGAAGCAGCCCTCAAGGATAACCCCGGCCTCAAACGGGCATTGGCACGCCTGCGGGAAGCGGAAGCGCTGGTGAAAGTAGAAGGCGCACGGCTCCTGCCGTTTCTGGAGGCCGATGCCTCGCTGACCCATGAGCGCATTTCGCAGCACGGCGTGTTTGCGGTCTTGAACCCAAAAGTGGCAGGCGACAAGATTTTATTGGGCATCGTCAATCCGTTGAGCTTCCGGTATGAGTTCGACTTCTGGGGGAAAAACCGGGCCACGGTCGAAGCGGCGCTGGGCCAGGCGGCCGCGGAGGAAGCTGAAAAAGCGGAGGTGCGGCTGCGGCTGACCGCCGCCATCGCGCGATCCTATTTCAAAGGACAGGCGCTGCAACAACAGCTCGGCGTCGTGAAGACCCTGGTCGAGATCCGCCGGAACCTCCGAACGCTCGCGGAGACCCGCTTCCGGCTCGGCCTGGATAACGAACAGCCGGTCAAAATCGCCGTGGCGGACTATGAAGCGGCTTTCAAACGGCAGGCCGGCATTCGCGATCAACTGGACGTCCAACGCCATATTCTCGCGCGGCTGGCCGGCCAGGGACCGGATTATGCGCTCCATCTGTTTACGAAACCGGCGGTCGTCATTCCGGAACAGATTCCCGCCCCCGACCATCTCTCCATCGGGTTGCTGATTCACCGCCCCGACCTGGCCGCGGCGCTCTACCGGGCCGATGCCGCCGCGCGATTAGTCAAAGTCGCCAAAACGCAATTTTATCCTACGATCGACCTCACGGCCTTCGTGGGATTCAACGCACTCACGCTGATGCGACATGCCGACAAATTGTCCAACTTATTGTTCAGCGGCCAGAGCAACTCCTACGGCTTCGCGCCGGGACTGCGCATGCCCTGGTTTGAAGGCGGCCGTCTGCGGGGCGAACTGGCGGCCCAGCGGGCCGAATACGACTCGGCCGTCGAGCTCTACAACGAAACCCTGCTCGATGCAATGCGCGACGTGGCCGACAGCCTCAGCGCCTGGCAGGCGACGCGCGAGATGATCGAGTCACATAAGCGCCTGATGGCGTCGCTTGGCGAAGACGTGCAGCTGGCAAAAGTACGGCTGGTGACCGGCCTGGACGACGACCGTGAGGTCCTGCGCCACCGCCAACCCGTGCTGGAACAGGAATACGCCCTGAGAGCCCTGGAAAGCGACCAACTGGTAGCGGCCGTAGATCTCATCGAAGCGTTGGGCGGGGGCTATAAGAATCAGGACATCGAAAAGAGACCACAACACAACCCGAGTACACAATGACCACAACACCAACCCCGTCCAATATTCCACCAACGGCTGGTTCTTCCCGGATCCACCCCAAAGCCATCCGCGCCCGCCGGAACCGGCGACTGTTGATCGTAGCCGGACTGGTGCTGATCTCCACCGTCGGCTATCTCAACTACTGGTGGACGCACGACCGGTTCTGGGTCCGCACCGACAACGCGTATGTGACCGGCAACCTCGTCCCGGTCGCGGCGCAGGCGTCCGGCATTGTCACGCAGGTCCTGGCCGAGGAAACCCAGTTTGTGAATCGTGGCGACTTGATGATCAAGCTCGACGAGCATCAGGCCTACGCGGCATTGGGGCGTGCCCGCGGACATCTCGGAGAAGAAGTCCGGCGCATTGCGGCCCTCTTCATGACCCGAAAGCAGCTGGCTGAAAAACTGGCCTCACGTACGGCGCGTCTGGATCTGGCCGCCCACGACATGGCGCGCTATCGGGCGGCGGCGGCGAGCGGCGCCGTCTCCAAGCAAATCCTGCAAAACACATCCGACAAAATCCTCTCGCTGGAAGCGGACGTGCGGGAAACCCAGGCGGAACTCGACACGCTGGATGCGCAGGTCGGCGGCACGACGGTCATGGCGCACCCGGCCGTCGAACTGGCCAAGCACCAGCTCATCGAAGCCTATCTGGAATATACCCGCCAACAGATCAAAGCCCCGATCTCCGGCTATGTGGCCAAACGGAAGGCCCAGGTTGGCGATCGCGTCCATCCCGGCGCGCCGCTGATGACGATTGTGCCGCTGGATCATTTGTGGGTCGAAGCGAATCTGCGGGAAACCGAGTTGCAGCATATCCGGCCGGGACAACCGGCGCTGGTCAACGTCAGCCTCTACGGAGAACAGCATATGTTTCACGGGACCGTGGAAGGACTCGTCCCCGGCAGCGGAAGCGCCTTCGCCCTGTTGCCGCCGGACAATGCCACGGGAAACTTCATCCACATCGTGGAACGGGTGCCGGTCCGCATCGCGCTGCCGGAACAGGAGATTCGCGAGCATCCGATCCGGCCGGGCCTGTCCACCGTCACCAAAATCAATATCGGGGAATCGGGCCAATCCGTCTGGTCGTCTTCCGCCTCGGCATCGTCAGCCGAATATGCCACCGATGTCTATGCCGACGAACTGCCCACGGCAGAGGCGATGGCGAAAGAGGTGATGACGCACAATCTGGTCGCCGCACACGGCAACGAACCGGATGACCTGTTGCTGGCGCGCGAAGAAGACAGTGAGCGGCCGGCGGACCTGGAACAAGGCACCTGGAGAAAGTCCCGCAACGCGATGCCTCCGCGTGATTCTTCCGGGCGGCCCGAACCTTTCGATCATACGCCCCGTTCATTTGTTCCGCGGCACAGTCCCGATCTGGGAGTCCCAGCCTCTCCACTGGCTCCCTCCATCGGTCCTGGTTCCGGCTTACTGGGACCGGAGGGAGGGCGTAGCCCCTCCCGACTCCGCCTGGATCTCGATCAGGATCACGGGAGACCATCTTTCGATTCCAGACGACGTTAGCACGCAATACGCTCCGCCTTTCTGCTTTACCGTCCCACGTCAAACCTGGTTGAACCTGACCGTGAGGTCGGTCCGGCTTAAACGTGCACTTGAACGGCCTCCACAATTGCATGCATCCGGTCAGGGAGCCGGATACGTGGTCAGATCATTATGAAGCCGGTTATTGCGCGCGTTGACGTCGATGCCCCCCGCAGGCGGCGGTTTGTCGAGATCGGCATATTGGAACGTGCCGAAGGGTTGGATTTGCTCGTCGGTCGGCAACTGCTTGCGATTCCAACCGCCTCCAAGCGCGCGAAGGAGAGTCGTGGAGGATCGCAGGAGTTCGGCCTTGATCTGCACGGAATCGATGCGTGCCGTGAGGGTGGCAACCTGCGCGTAAATCAGTTCAAGGCTGGACGCCAACCCGCCCTGGTACAGTTCCATGGTGAGATTTTGTGCTTTTTGAGTCGCGCCAACGGCGGCGTCCTGACGGTCTGCTGCAACCGTCAGCCGGTTCGTCAGGCTCAATCCATTCTCGACCTCGCGAAACGCATTCAGCACCGTCGAACGATAGCGGTCCTCCGTCTCACGATAGGCAGACCAGGACTTTTGCAATTGCGCGCGGCGATACCCGCCCTGGAAAACCGGCAGCGAGACGACGGACCCATAGGACCAGAATGCGCCGGCCAGCTTGGCGGCATCGAAGCCGGAGCTGATGATGCCGCCGTCGGCGGCAAACTTCACATCGGGGAAAAATGCGGCACGGGCGATTCCGATGGTCCGGTTCGCCTCCGCCATCTGGCGCTCCAGCGCGGCGATGTCGGGCCGGCGCTCCAGCAAGGTGGACGGGAGCGTCTGAGGAATCTTAAAACTCACCACGCGAAGATCGTCGACCGGCGGGACCGTGAAGCCGGCCGGCGCCATGTTGACGAGGATCGCGATGGCCTGTTCCGTCACTTGACGTTGGCCTTGAATCTGCGCGTATTTCGTTTCCGTGCTGTAGAGCAGGGATTCGACCCGGGCCACGTCGAGGGCCGACGCGATATGTCCGGCAAACTGCGCTTTGACGAGGTCGAGCGACTTCCTGTAGAGGTCGATCGATTGTTTGTAAATGGCCGCCTGCGCGTCAAGGCCGCGCAGGGTGAAATAGTCCGCCGCCAGTTCGGCCTGCAGGCTGAGGCGCGCGAGCCCCCAATCGGCCGCGCGTTCCTCGGCCCGGTAGATCTCCACGCGCGTCGCGTTGCGAATGGCCGACCAGAAATCGGGTTCCCAGGACGCAAGCCCCGCACCGGCCCCAACCGGCCCGGTGACCGGAAGATCGCCCGGAGATCTCAACGGATCGACATGGTTCCGGCTGTCTGCGCCTCTCCCGCCCAACCCCAATTGCGGGATCCGCTGCGAGCGGACTTGCATCATCACATCACGAGCCTGAACAAACCGCTCGGCGGCGGCCTGCAGCTCGGGATTGGTCGCCATGGCCTGGTCGATCAACCTGTTCAAGGTCGGATCGTGATAGACCGTCCACCAATCCGGTCGTAATTCGTCGTCGGACGGTTTCGCCTCGACAAAAGGACTGGACCCCTGCCATGAAGCGGGAACGACATATTGAGGCGGTTGATAGAGCGGCGCCAGATCGACATGCGGCAACCAGTCGCCGCTGCAGGCCGGCAGACTCAAAACCAGGACCGCGGCGCTGCAGCGGGCTCCGGCGTAGGCGATATCCGCGATCTGTTTCATGCACATAGTGAGAGGCCGATCCTGCTCGCGCTACTTCGAGAACACGTCCTTCGACATGGATGTGTCGTGAGGCTCCACCGGGCCCTTTGCCTCCTGCGATCCTAAATTGACCAGATCATAGCCGGGCGCCGGCGTGACAACGCGCACCTTATCGCCTTCGAGCAAGGCGGCGCTGGGATTGTTTACAATGCGGTCGCTCGCGGAAATCCCTTCCGCCACTTCCACGGCGTTGTCCATGAGTTTGCTCACGGCGATGGGTTTCAAGTGCACTCGGTCATCGTCGGTCAAGACCGCCACTTGCGTGCCATGCTCCTGGAACACAAGCGCGGTGGACGGAATCGTGAAGGATTTCCGGTCGACCGGCGCCGTGAGCACGACCTTCGCGTAGGAGCCCGGCCAGAGGGCCCGGTCCTCGTTGTCGACCGTGAAGACGGTAATCGCCGTCCGTGTGGTCACATCAAATCCACGGGCGACCGTCAGGAATTTTCCGATGAAATGACGATCGGGCAGTTGCGGCACCGTCACGTCGGCGGTGAGGCCGGGCTGGAGAAAGGGGCCGAACGACTCCGGCACGGAGACAAAGAGACGCATCATGCTAACATCGGCCACCGTAAACAGATTGCTGACCGACCCCGGAGTACTGATCGTGCCGTCCTTATTGACGTAGTCCCCGACATTGATGTTCCGCACAGTGACGACGCCGTCATACGGCGCGACAATCGTTTTGAACCGGATAAACGCTTCGAAGTTTTTGAGGTTCTGCTCCGCCGCATTGACCTTCGCCGCTTCGGCCTTCGCGCTCATTTCTTGCACGGTGATGGATTGCTCGGAAACGGCATGGTTCTTCCGGAGCGCGACCCAGCGCTTTGCGGTGACGGCGGCCAGATCGTATTTCGCGCGCTCGGACGCCAGATCGGCTTTGGCCTGCTGGTACTGCGCGTCAATCGCCGGCGCGTTGATCTCGGCGAGGATGTCGCCTTTTTTCACTTCGGCGCCGTAATCCTTGTACCACATCTTCACATAGCCGGAAACTTGCGCATAGATCGGCGCCTCAAACCAGGCCTGAATCGTGCCGGGGAGCGTAATCGTCTCGCTCGGATCGGCCGGTTTGGGATTGATGATGGCCACCGGGGGAACGGCGTCTTCGAGCGTTTTCTCGCGCAAGAGTGCGGCGTCGAGATTGCCTTCGTAAATCCGGTAGCCGAAGTACACGAGACCCAGCAGGACCACGAAGACCGTCACGCGATTTCCCAACAGACGATTCAACATGCGGCATCCTTTTGGCGGGCGGCTTGCCGGCTGTAGACCATGGCGTAGACGCAGGGAACGAAGAACAGAGTAAAGAGAGTCGCGACGGTCAACCCGCCGATGACGGCGCGCCCCAGCGGCGCATTCGGAGAATTCCCCATCGACATCGGCACCATGCCGATGATCATGGCGGAAGCCGTCATGAGCACCGGACGGAAGCGGGTCGTTCCGGCTTCAATCGCGGCCCGGAGCGCGTCGCCGTGCTCCTGGAGCCGCTCGCGCGCATAGGACACGACGAGGATCGAATTGGCGGTAGCCGTCCCCATCGTCATAATGGCACCGGTGAGTGCCGGTTCCGACAGGCGCGTATGGGTCAGGAACAAGGCCCACGCGATGCCCGCCAGCGCGCCGGGCAAGGCCGTAATGATGATGAAGGGATCGAGCCAGGACTGGAAGTTGACGACGATCAGCAGATAGACGAGCACGATGGCGGCGAGCAGTCCGAAAATCAGCTCGAAATAGGCGTCGTGCATCAGCGCGGCCTGGCCGTGGACTTCGATCGCGGCGCTGCGGGGCAGCTCGTGCTCCAGCCCGTGAGCGACCGTCTGGACATCGGCCAGCACGCCGCCGAGATCGCGCCCTTCCGCAGAGACATAGATATCGAACAGCGGCATAATATTCCCGTGCGTGATCACGCCCGGCGTGCCCTCCGCGGAAATGTCGACCAGATTGCCGAGCAGCTGGACATCCTTCTTGTTTGAAGAGCTGCCCGAGGAATTCACCGGGATGGTATTGAGGCTATTGATGCTGTTGATCTGCGACTGCGGCGTATAGACATTGACCAGATACGACATGCCGGTGCCGGGATCGAGCCAGTAGATCTGGTCGATCTGCTGGCTGCCGGCGGTCGTCAGCAGCAAATTGGAGGCGATGTCCTTCAAGGTGCTGTTGACACCGAGCCCGAACGTACGGTCGCCTTCGACCATGAGGGTCGGTGTGCGCATCGTCTGCTGAATCACGACGTCCGCGGCGCCGGGGATCCGGCGCAGCTCACCCGCCAATTTTCTGGCGAACTCGTAGTTCTTCTGCATGTCGGGGCCGTTGATCTGCACATCGATCGGCGCGGGCGCGCCGAAATTGAGAATTTTCGCCGTCAGATCGGACGGCTGGAAGGTGAAGTCGGTCCCCGGGTAGCGTTCCCTCAACCCTTTGCGGAGGATGCGGCGATAGTCCCACACCGGTGACTTTTCATTCTTCAGGAGAATCGTCAGGTCGCAATCCTGGGAACCGATCGTCGGGGTCGGAATAAACGCAAGGTTGTGGGGTCCGACCGGCAGGCCGCAATTGCTGACAATGTTCTCGACCTCGCCGGGCAGCAACTCCTCGATACTGGCGGAGACCAGTGTGGCAATGCGTCCCGACACTTCGATGCGCGTCCCGAGGGGCGCCCGCATATGCATCGTGATCACTCCCGATTTGATTTCGGGAAAATAGTCGCGTCCGAGGAAGAAAAAGAGAGACAGGGATCCCACGGCGATCGCCAACGAGATATTGACGAATGAGCTGCGATTGGCGATCACCTGTTCGAGCAACAGACCATAGCGTTCGCGGAACCGATTGAAGCCGCGCTCAAACCCTCTCTGAAAGCGAAGGAAGAAATTCCCCGACGATTCCCCGCCCGGCTGCCCGTGAGGCTCATGCGGCGTGGACATGGTGATCCTTCATCATATACTTCGCCATGGTCGGCACCAGCGTGCGCGACAGAATGAACGACGCGAGCATCGCGATGATGACCGCCTCCGCCATCGGCTTGAACAGGTAGCCGGACACGCCGCTCAACTGGAAAAGCGGAAGCCAGACGATCGCGATGCACAGAGTGGCAACGAGCGTCGGAACGACGATCTGATTGGCGGCGTCGACGATCGCCGTTTCCAGCGGTTTGCCCATGTCGAGATGCCGGTCGATATTTTCGATCATGACGGTCGCATCGTCGACCAGAATACCGACGGCCAGCGCCAATCCGCCCAAGGTCATGACATTGATCGTCTCGTTCAGCCAATGCAGACCGATCAGGGCGGTCAGGATGGACAGCGGGATCGAGGTCCAGACAATCACCGTGGCCTTCCAGGAGCCGAGCAGCAGCAGCACGATGACGCCGACCAGCGCGCCGGCGGTCAGCATTTCGACCACAACGTCCTCGATCGAATCCTTTACGAAGGTCGATGCGTCGTCGAGGAGTCTGATCTTGACGCCGTCGGGGACGACCTGTTGAGCCCGCGGGATCATCTTCTTGATTCCGTCTACGACGGACAGCGTCGAAGCCTCCGTGCTTTTCATGACGATGATGACGACAGTTTGCTTCCCTTTTACCAACACCGCGTTCTGCTGCACCCGGCCCATGAGGCGTACCGTAGCGACATCACGCAGATAGATGAACGCGTTGCCTTCCCGTTTGATCGGGATATCCCCGAAATGCTCAATCTTCATCGGCGACGCGTTCGTCTGAACGATCCAGTCGGTCTGCTTGATCTTGATGTCTCCGGAGGGCATCACGAGATATTGCTGCATAAGCACGTCGTGAACATCCGCCGGCGTCAAATGGCGGGAGAGCAGTTTCTGCTGATCGAGGTTGACCATGACCTGCATGTCCTGGCCGCCGTATGGGTGCGGCAGAATCGCCCCGTTCACGGTCACAAGCAGGGGGCGGATGCGCATATAAGCGAGATTGTAGAGTTCCGCGGGCGTCAAATTGTCGGAACTGATTTCGAGCATGGCCACCGGAATGGAGGATGGCGCGAGACGCATGATCATGGGCGGGGAAATATCCGGCGGCAACGCCTTCACGACGTTCTGCGCGATGGCCGTAATGTCCGCTTCGGCCCTCCCGACGTCGACCCCGTCCTGAAGATAAATGTTGGTAATGCTGCTGCCGTAGTAGGAGTGACTGTGGATATACTTGATGCCTTCGACCGTGGCGGTCAAAAACCGTTCGAACAGGTACGTGATGCGGCCCTCCACGTTCTGCGGCAGCAGACCGTTGTAGGTCCAGACCACGGAGGTGACCGGAATATCGATATTCGGGAAGACGTCGGTCGGCATGTGGAGCACCGTGAGGGTGCCCATCAGCACGATCAGAATGGACATGACGACGAAGGTGTAGGGCCGCCGCAGGGCAATGAGCACAATTTGGTTCATACGCGAAGTCCGCCCACAAGGGTTTCGTTTTCTAGGGTTCCACCACTCTTCACCTCTGGCTACGCCATCCTTAGTAGAGCAAAGCGCTTGCCGTGCGCCGCATCCGGTTATGCTGCCGTGACACTCCGGCAGGATATGCGTGATTTCTTTGATGCAATCGCGCCGGTCGCTCACTCGAACGTTTCGAATACCTGAGCAGGGACCGGTCAATTCTTAATTACGCACAGCGCGCATCGAGCGAAATTTCACTATTTCCGCCGTGGACACGAGCCGGGCCGTCAGGCAGGCAGGTCGCTATCCGTTACAAACTCACTGGTTGAACCACTTTCGGCAGGCGAGCGAGCAGCGGCCGCCAACGGTACCGATCTTGCTGCTTGGCCGATGCGGGAGTTCGCGGTTCAGCAACATCGACAGGCCATGAGATTCTGATCCGTACGGAACGTCCTACAGAATAAGACCCTCAGATTGATACCGGGGGTTGGAAAGAGGAGCACCATGACGGAAATTCGGAGAGTCAACTTGGGGATGATGGCTGTGGGCGGACTCCTGGGCATGCTGGCGATCGGCGATCGCGCGCAAGCAGAATCGCTCACGATCGGAGCGGCCCATACCTTAAAGCCCGCGTTTCAGGAAATCGTACCGATGTTCGAGCGGGAATATGGCGCCTCGATTCATGTCGTCTATGGTCCATCCCAAACACTTCGTCGCCAAATCGAAACCGGACATCCGATCGATGTCTTTCTTCCTGAAGCGGTAGAGGAGATCGAGAAACTTGAGAAACAGGGACTGACGCTCAACGGAGGGCTTCGGACGTACGCGCAAACCTCTCTGGTGCTCGTGATGTCGGCGTCGTCCCGGGTAACTCCGATCTCCTTTCACGAGGGCCTGCCGAACCGGACAACCCGCATCGCCCTCGGAGATGCCAAGACCTCCGCACTGGGAGCCAACACGGTTCACGCCCTCGCGAATCTCGATCCGGCACAGAAAAACCGTTCCTCTCTGCTCTATGCGCAACATAGCGAAGAGATCCTCAACCTGGTTCATACGGGAAAGGCCGAAGTAGGTATCCTCTATCGCGTGGATGCCATCAACAGCGGACACATGCGTATCATCGATGAAACCACAGCCGGAACCTATACACCGGTCCGGTTCGGCGGCGCGGTGGTGGGGACCTGCCGGGAAGAATCCCTGGCTGTCGCCGAAGAATTTCTCGATTTCATGATGAGCCCCCGTATCAAGAAACTCCTGCTTAAATATGGATTTGATCCCGTGCCGTCACATGGGTGACCGCGCTGCCCGGCTAACCTGAACCCCGGAATACCCTTTACGGCCCTATGACGCACCATTTCTTCCTCCTTTCATCTATCCCCGTTTCCTCCACCTGCCGCACAGTGCGACCTGTGCGGATCCGCTCGTATTGGTCGATGTCCACGATGAAAATGGCCGAGAATTCAGGTTATGGCTGCGGCACCGCCTTTGCTAATTCAAAGATACAGACGGTGATGTCCACTCGCACAGGAGGCTGATGATGAAAGACATGGTGAAATCGTTCGGCGACCGCGAATTGGCCTGGATCATGTTGGCGATCGCCAGCGTGCTGCTCTGGAGCACCTGGGGGTTGGTTTCGTAATCGATCGCCTCGGCTCCCTGCCCTGAATCGAGGTCCGTTCCCCTCCTGCCCTTACAGACTTCATCCGGCCTTTGGTTTGAAAGCACCTCCTGTTCGTACTCTGCACCGAGATCATCCTGCCCTCGGCACAAGCTCCAGACAACCGCCCCGTCGCCGTCGATCCACGCACGCCTTCGATCGAGCCCATTCGCTCCATCCGCACCGTGCGATTCATGCCGTTCGATGATCACCCTGCATAATCGCTGCAAGACATTGTCCGCCAGAGGAACGAGAACAGGCATCTGGAGCGGCTGCCGTTCAGACGTTCGAGCACTCCCGCCTTCCACTGCGATGGAACAGGATATGCTCCTTAGCGAAAGAGTCATCAAACATGAGGAGGCAATGATCCACCGCAAGAAGCGCCCACGAATACAGACAATTCTTCCATTCTCTCACCGAACTGCCCAGGGAGATCATCATGGGAGCACGTCTCTATAGGCATGGCGCCCTGTCACTGGCGGCGGTCGCCTGTACCGCCATCGGCTGCGTCAGCAGCCCTGCCCCCCTGACACTCACCTCTCTGGAGCCCACCGCAGATCAACGTAAAATCGCCGACTACTATAGGCAGGAGGCCCTCTCCTTCAGACTCAAGGCGAGAGAGCTGGCCGAACGGATCGCGGCCTACCAGGATTTATTCGGAGCCGACTCCGACTGGGTCAACGGCGCCCGCCTCCTCGCACAATTCTATGAGCACTCGGCCATCGATCAGGATCACCAGGCGCTCATGCATCTGAGCATCGCTGACGACACCCGCACTGAGTCATTCGACCGGCGCTCGTCTCCCCGCCATAACAGCCAGATGAAATAACCGAGGAGGCTCTATGTCACGCTTTATCACACCGCCCCTCTTGCTCCTGCTCTTTTCCTTGCTGCTGAACACGGCCTGCGCAGGAACCACCGTGCAACCGGGCCAGCGCGGGCTTATGTGGCGACCGTTTTCAGAAGGGCTCAATACGGAACCCCTGAAGGACGGCTTCTACTGGCGGGCTCCCTGGAACAATGTCTATCTGTACGACGTGCGGTGGCAGAGCTATACCGAAAATGTCGATGCGTTGAGCGCGGATGACCTGCAAGTGCTCGTGAAAGCCGCAATCATTCTCCGGCCTGTGCCCGAGGAGGTGTACTTCCTCGCCCACGAGGTCGGGACAGACTTTTATCCCCGCATCGTAAAGCCGGAGTTTCTCGCGGCTGTACGCAGCGTCGTATCGGGCTACAGCATGGTCACGGTGCCTGAAAAGAGTTCGGAAATCGCCAGCAAAGTTCAAGCCGTCGTCGTAGAAAAACTCAAAGGCCGGCATCTCGCCATCCAGAGCGTGGCACTGGCCGACGTCGACTTCCCTCAAATCGTCTTGAGCGCCATCGAGCAAAAACAGGCCAAAGAACAGGAAAAGGAGCAAAAGGAATTCGAACTGACCATCGCGTCCAAGGATGCGGACATCGCCCGCACGAGAGCGAAAGGCGAAGGAGATTCGATCAGGATCCGAGCCGAAGGCGAAGCCGAAGGGCTGCGCATTCGGGCGCTCGGACAGGCCAAGGCGCAGGAAACGATTTCAAAGACGCTGACGCCCGATTACCTCCGATACAAATTATATGACGGCCAGAATTCCAAATTCGTGCTGCTGCCGGACAAGCTAGATATCCCGATTTTGCTCGCGCCGGGGACGGAGGAACCGCGACCCCAGTCGCAGGACGCAATCTCTCAGAACAGACAGAGTACATCCGGTCATTAACGGTGCCATTTGATGAGTCGAACCGACAGAACATCCGATGGCATCTAACAAACACGGACGGCTGGTCCGCTGAGTCCATTCATCGGGAGAAGTCCGGAAACCGCGGCATGCGGCATTGAAAGGAGCGTACGATGCAATCCAATCCATACACGGCAAAAACAGCTTTACCGGGAGTCCCTGCGGGAGGACTGCGTACAGTCGGACAAATCAGGGGAACCAATAGCCTGATTCTGCACATCGGCCAAAACGGAATGACCGCCGCGCTGGAATTGCTGTCGACTCATACTCCCGGCGCGCCGGTCGTCGATGAACGCGATGAGTTCGTCGGATTCGTCAGCGAGTTCGATCTTCTCCGGGCGCTGGAAGCCGGTAAGGATCTGTCCGCCCTGAAAACCGAGCAGATCATGGTTCATGAACGGATCGCCGTCACCGTCGAAACCACGATTGAGGACGCCGTCAAACTGATGGAGGAAAAGCGCTTGCTGAATCTCCCCGTGACACAGCATGGAAAGGTTGCCTACTCCGTGACGCGCCATGACCTCCTCCGCGCATGGATAGGCCTCGGCACGACGGGAGAAGATTGAGCCTCCGCAAAACACTCACTTCAAATAAGAACTTGCCCTGTGGATCGCGCACACCCGCGATCTACAGGAATCTTGTCAAAATCCCGGCCGTTCAGAACGCCCCTGTCTCCAGCCTGCCTCCGTGCCCATCCCTGAGTGCGGACCGGTTCGTCGACGAATGACGAGACATCATCCCCCTCGCCACCGAAACCCGAGCTACATCGCACCCCACGCACTGTGCGAATCCACCTGTTACCGGTCGCGACAGCCTCTTCTTCACGTCGTTCAATCGAAGTTGGCCGATTTTTCGCACAACATCGACGGCTCACGGCGGACTGACTTTTGCAGACTTGCAGATTCATTATCGACCTCGACAGCCCTCGGAGCACCCTCCATGCAGCGGCACAGCGTCGACACGACCCCAGCAATGATCGAGTCCAGGGTCCGGGAATTAGTAGACCGGGAACGGACGCTCACCTTTACGACCCTTGCCACCATCCTGTCGGACTGTCGATGGATCAATCTGCTGAGAGCATTGAATCGCCTGGAGCAACAACACGTCATCAGTATGACGCCGCTGCCCTGGGACTATGAAATCCGCCTGGCAACAAGCGCTCCATCGTTCCCGCGGACGGACTAAGACGATGGCGACGCCGTTGTGCATACGATGCGGCGGGCTGCTTGTAAGGGAACGCCTCTTCGAGGCGAACGGCATGAGTTCCACTGAACACGTCGAATGTGATCGCTGCGTCAACTGCGGCGCGCTCGAAGACCCCTTGATCCGCGCCAATCGGCAGCCAACCAGGGCTCCGGTGCGAACGCGGGAACCGAGAGGGCCTCGCATCCGACAGGAAGACCTCACCACGGTCATCCCCTGTCCGGCTGATCCTCACCGCCCCGGAGTCTCCCTCACCCTCAATTTCAAACGGCAGTGCCTGCCTCCGGTACGCTCCGGCACCAGACGCGCCCGCCATGCTCAGGGGCAACACCAGGAGCGTACCGTCGTGGACGATCCAGTCACCTTATGTCCTTCTCCAGGAGGTTCGGAATGAAACGTCTTCGCCTACTGCTCTGCGACGATGACTCTCAGATGCTGTCGTTCCTCCAATCGGTTCTGGAGCTCGAATACACCGTGATCGGGACCGCAGAGGATGGACAGGCCCTTATCGCGGCCGCGCAAGCCCTTCGCCCGGATCTTGTCTTGACGGATATCCAGATGCCGAAGATGGATGGAATCGAGGCCGTGCACGAACTTCGCAGAATGCTGCCGGACTGTCACGTGATCTTTCACACCTCTCGCGAGGAACCGGAAGTGATGGCGGCTGCATTTTCCGCAGGCGCAGCCGGATACCTGATCAAGGGATCGTTGGCGTCGTTGCTCTCCGGCATACGTACCGCTCTTCAGCACGTGCAGAACCACGACGAAGAGTTCGCCGTCGGACGAAGCGCTCATCCCTTATTGTAGGGATGGTGCCGCCCGCAAAGCGCGCCTGCACGCGCAGCTCCGCAGGCAAGGCCGCCAGAGATCCCGCCGACTGAGGCGTACCTCCTCGGTACGTCGCAAGGAGACGGGCAACTGAGAAGGACGTTGGAGAGTATTTCAGCAGCTTGACTAGAAGAACGCCATGCTGGCGTAGGTGACCGTCGAATTGTACTGGTCGGTAATCCCGCGGTCGTAGCGGAGAACTTGGCCGGATTCCGCTTCGATGAGGCGCAAGAGGGAATAGATGGGTGCGAAGCCGGAGATGCGGCGCTTGTCGTTCTCGGTGATGATGTACTTGGTGAATTCTTCCGGCTTCCGCTCTTCCACCGGCTTCAACATTTCCAGGTCGTGCTGCATCGATCGATGAAACGAAAAGTCTGTCGGCGGCTCTTTATCCCCGTACCGCATCCCGAGATGCGCCAACTCTGCCGCTGCTACCACGCAATAGGTGCGGCCTGATGACTTGAGGATCTCGCGCAGCCCCGCCAGAAACACTTCGACCGATTGTTGCACCGGGGCTTCAGCCATGCTCAGCGCGGAAAATGAACAGAGAATCGGCACAATCGTAAACGGCTTTCGGGCGCCCACAATCTGCTGGAGAAACGGCAATTGGAACTCGATCGCATGTTCGGCTTGATGGCAGAGATCCTCTTCGAATGCGACAGGAAACCGCTCTCTGATCTTCGCCAGCAAGGGCTGATCGGCTTTCACAACACCCAGCGGCGTTTCAAAATCCTTGTCGGTGACGGCAAAGAGATTGTCGAGACCGGCGTAGGCGGTACCGATGATGACATAGACATCCGGCTGCGTCGCCTCTTGCAGTTCCTTGTAGCCCCAGGCATAGATCGGACCGGCCTGTTTCAAATCGTAGGTCGGCGCGACCAGCCCCTTGATGGGCTTGCCGGCATTCTCTGATGGTTTGAAATCCGGGCCTTCTTTTGACGTAAAAAATCCGTCGATCTGCTTCTTCAGTTTCGCGCCGTCCGCCTCGTAGGCGCGGCCGGCAAACGCCGCCTGGCGAAGCGGGCTCTCGCGATACTGTGCGCGCTGCTCTCTGCGGGCTTCTTCTGCACGTTCCCCTTCCAGAAACAATTTCTGGTCGAGGTCGGTCACCAACTGCTCGACCTTATCCGGCATCAGAAATTCACCGAACCGCTTCAGATAGAGGGCACCCACCTGCTGGAGAGAATGCTCGCCGTCGAAATGCTGAATGATGAAAAAGTAGTTGAGCGGGAGCACCAGCCGTTCTTTGCTCAGGCCGGTCGGATCCCACAGCACGATGTACTGCTCTTCCCCTTCTTTAATAGGAGAGAACTGGAGATTCCGCAGTGCGGGATAGTGCTTGGGATCTTTGGCGGTCGTGGTAGTCATAATGCTCCTTAGTCGAGCGCCATTGTAAAGGAGGGAAAGAAGAAGCTGCAACCCGTGGGAAAAGGTTCAGGTTAAGGCCGAGGCCGAAAGAACGCTCCCCCCTCAACCTTGATCCTTGGCCTCAAACCTCGAACTAATGAGAATCCGGCGGTTCGCTTCGGCTTCGAAGACTGAGCGCGATCAGAGTGCCGATCGTCACCAGCGCCAGCCACAGGGTCGGCCGCCCGTAGGAGGGATCGGAATACTCGATTAAGTCCGTCAACCGGCCGATCAACAACGACATGCGAGCCATGACCGTGTAGCCGAAGGCCGCGCCGAACGCGATCATCAGGAACAGGACGCCCGTCCTGGCCACCGCCTTTCCCGGCCCGCTATGCTCCACTGAGAAGAAGAAGTAGAACAGCACCGAACTCACGCCGATCAGCACAATGATCACATTCACGCTGCTGGCCGGATTCATGAGATTCCAGGAGAAGGTGACGCCATCTCCCGGCACAAGTACCAGCAATGGCCGGACCGTGTCCTCAATCTGCTTCAGGATAAACGACGACACGGTGCGCGGAATCGCCAGTCCCGCCCCCACTCCGACGATAAAAGCAAACGCGTAACGCGATAGCCAGGCGGCGTTCGGGACATAGCGCGTGAGCATGAGCAGCCCGATAGCGACGGGAATCAGGAGCGTCCATTCCTGATTTTCGACGATGGGTTTCCAGATCAGATGCAGGATCACCGTGTCGTAGGTCTTCACGATCGTATAGCCGACCGACACGCCGACATAGAGATTCTCCGCCAGCTTGAAGAGCGGATTATCCTTATACAAAAAGGAGAAGATAAATAGAGTGAGCCCTGTGGCCACCCACGCCCCGATAATCGTTGCATCCATTGCCTGGTCTATCCCCTATGACTGCGAGCCTTGTTGACGAGCCTGGCGCCTCAGCGTGAAGTAGAAAATGTTACACAGCCCCACCAGGACGATAATCGCGACGTGGGTTGCCGATTGCGCATCCATCCCCGCCACAGCCCGGCCCTTTTGCCCGATCAGACTTTCATATTCCGCCGCGCCCCGCAGCCCGCCGATCAACCCGTTGATCTGGCCGCTTCGCAGCAAGGGGTACAAGCCCGGTGCAATCACCCCCGTGCAACCTCCGCCCAACTCGAATTTGTACTTGTCCTTCCCGAAGACGTACCAGGCCTCGACGCCGGGATTCCCCGCGCCCAGACTGACTGCATAGGTGACGTCCTTCAGACTGTTGACCCCCTCCAGCACCGGCTGTCCTTTGGTTGGCTTACCGCCATAATCGCTGGGAAATGCGTTGTAGAGATCCTGCCCCATGTTGATGATGACGGCCGTCCCTCCCGGGCTCCACCCAAGAAAGACATAGTCGGCGCCGCGCTGCTTACCCGATTCGGTCGCCACCTTAGTCAACAGCTCGTCAGCCATGCCCGTACCGGAGACCCACAGGGTCATTGCAATCACCCGGAGATTCTTCTTGAACGCATGGCGGAGAATGGCCACGGCCTGCGGATAGAGTTCCGGCTTCGAGGCGGGATCGAAATCGAGCGAGAGGAGCACCACCGAGCGTTCAGGCAGGCTTTCGATGTGATCGTAGACGCCCCGCACTTCCTGCGAGATCTTGATAGGCAGACCGACCGGATAGAGCAGCGGCAGGAGGGTGCACAGCCCGATCACCACAAAGATGATCCGCCGGTCGATATTGAGCATGCGCTCCGCGAAACTCATGATCTCGCTACCCCTTGCCCCGTCACTCTTTCCCCCCGCCCAGATACGATCGCTCTACGCCGAAGATGATTTTAAACGACAGAGCCACGGCTCCCAGGCTGACGCCGATCAAAATGGCCCGGCGTACGGACGCGTTCAGCACGTTCAGAATCCACTGGGAAATATCCCCGCTGATCGGCACCAGATATTCACCCAGCGGAACGCGGCCCATCATGACGATCACGGCCGCAATCAGCAGCACGGCGGCTTCCCGACTTCTGGCGCGGAACGAGCGATAGGCCGCCGAAGCGATGAAGAACGCCAAGATGGCAAACATAGTCCCTTGCAGCGGGACCATCACGAAGTTGTACACCCAGCCGAATGCCGTTGAGACACCCTCGACACTCTCTTTGCCGTTGGCCCACAGACCGACAGCTATCGTGCCCAACATACCGGCATAAAGAACCACACTGTAGCCCCAACCAGCCTCTTTCCGGCGAATCTTGGCCGCATGCACATGGAACAGACTGGTCACACCCAGCACGAGCGCGAAACCTCCGATAATCTGGAGCCACTTCGTGGCGGAGGTGAGCAACTGCTCGGATGCGGGATGCGGGACATAATACTGGGCCGCAAAAATCAGCCCGGTGATCATCGTGATCAGCAACGGCATCTGCCGGCGAAGAAAGATCATTTCACGTCCTTGAAGAAATCCAGAAAATACTGAGGCCAGGCGGCCTGCGTCACAACGCCCAGCGTCGCCAGTAGCACTCCGATTCCGATCACCGAGAGGATGATGGCTTTCCCGATATCCTGCCCGCGCAAAGTCCCCAGCTGAACCGGCTCGCGCGACAAATACGCGCTCGCGGCATACAGCTCCTCCCCGATCAGCGTGTAGTCGCAGGTGGTTACGAAGAAGGGCAACTGATGGTCCGAATCCGTTCCTGCAATCTGAATGGCCCCGGTACTGGCGCCGGTCTCCGTGAGCAACAGGGCCTCGGCAAAATAGGATCCCATGAAGAAATTCGCCGCCGGTTTTTTGCGCAACATAATGCCGTCGACCGCAGCCGTGTAGCTGAACTGATCACTCGTAATGAAAAAATTCGAATCCTCTTTGAACAGATCGGGCTTCCCCGCTTCCAGGTAGGCTTGTTTGGTGATCTCCTGACAGACGGCCATCGTGATGGGGTCCCGATGCGGCACGAGCAACTCCGTCTCGTAAGCCGCCGTCCGCTTCGCCACCCGTCCAAGAATCACGGCCGCTGCAATCGTCGAGGGATCGTGCATATCGTGGGCGCCGGTCAGATAGAGAATCGGCTTTCCCAACTCGGTCGCCCGGCCGATCGCCTCATCCACCGCATCGAGACCGGGAATCCGCCGCAAAAAGATCTCGCGGCGCTTCGCCTGCGCAATGGAGTAAAACACCACACTGCCGAAGAGCAGCGTCAACATGAGATTGTTCACGGAATTCCAGTTGAACCAGTTGGGAGCCGGCGTCGCCCGCAACATCGGCCCAACCACTCGCTCCTCTCCCTTGAGCATCGCCACGGTCACTGTATAGGCAGTCCCGTCCTTCAGTTCAACACCCTTCCCGTTCCGGATCACGAACTGATGCCAGGTGCGTTCTGCTGTTCTTGTCCACCAGGGCCCCTTGAGGTCTTTCACCAGGCGAGTCTGAGCCGGAAACTCGGCGATGACTTTCAATGAAGCCGCATCCGTGGCACCGGCATCCCCGAGCAACACCTGATAGCGGGCATCTGGGTTGTCCAGAGGACTCGGCGCCCAATTCACCGTGAGGCTTTCACCACCGTCATTCGGCGTATCAAAGGCTTGGACGTTCGTTGGCGCCAGCAACATTCCTTCAGCCCATCCCAGAGACGGAACAAGTCCGGCAAGACACACGCAGATAACGATAGACAGACGGAACAATCCCCATCTTCGTCCTCTGTTACTGATCGTTGACCCCATCACGACGTTCATCTCCACAGGATGCTCAAAAAGTTCGTCCAGCAAGGCCGCAGCCGACGAAGGCACCGGAGGCGTACCCTCTGGGGTACGTTGAGGATGCCCTCAAGGCGAGAACGCAGTTGGCGGACTTTTTCAGCATCCTGCTATGCCCCTTCGATCACTTCGATATTGGTTCTGGGAATCACAGCAACCTGCCCGTCCGAGAATCGCACTTCCAGCACACGCGCGTCGCTTTCTGTAGGGATCTTCTGAAGGTCGGCGGGCAAGGCCGAGACCTCCCCGATCTTGCCGAACAGCGGATCGCGAATAATGCGGACCGGATCGCCGATCCGGATGCCTTCGCGTTGCGGTGCGGCGGCCACACCTGTCCGTGCTGATCCGGCAGGCTTCGCGATGATGATCTCGGGCCGGATGACTCCGGCGCGAATCTGCGTGGCCCCGGAAATCGCCGCCTTCTCCCCGGCATGGCCAGAGAGCAGCGTAAAGGTTTTCTGGGCCATGGGGATCGTCCCGAACCCCTCGGTCAGAATCAGCGTGAATCCCACCTGCTCCGTGCCGGTGATGGCCACACCCAGGTCGTATCCCAGCAGAGCCCGGAGATCCTTATCATGAATCCCGCCGACCACGAGGCCTGCGACACCGACCTCTTTCGCCTTGGCCATCGTCTCTGCAGACAGAAACGACCCGCCAACGACAATCTTCCCCTTCATATCGGCTGTGATATGAGCTGGTGTCAGAGCTTCATCCGGCTTCGCGACGGCCATCGCCAAGAGACCGGATGTCTCGCCGCCGATACCGAAGATCCCCTGGACCAGACTGCACCGTGCCTCGACCGTCACACCCTGGCGCGGCTGCACCTCCACAACCGTCCCATCCACATAGGCCAACAATTCAAGCGCGCGCGGCGGCTCACGCAGCAATACCTGCCCCGTGATCGTCGAGAGCGATTCCACCGTGCCGGTGATCGGAGATTTGATCTCCGTTTTAAACCATTTGATCAGCGGCTTGTTCTCGGCCAGAACTTCATCCTTCCGGACCAACTCGCCCTCTTTCTTGATCAGATAGTCTTTGATCTCATCCGGCGCGACACCCAGCTGATTCGCCAGATTCAACGGGTAGACCTTGCCACGCAACTCGGCCCTAGCCACCGGCTGATTCGACTGCACCGTATCGCCGACCACGACCAACACCGTACCGGGCAACGGCAATTGCCGCCGCCGCCTGATGACGGTCTGCTCGGTCACGGTGAGTCCTGGTGTATATGAATGCGCCATGATCTGATAGCTCTTAGCTGTCAGCCGACAGCTTTCAGCAAAAACCCTCCTGCCGCACGGTCCTTCTGCTCCCCCCACTGAGAGCTGATTGCTGACCGCTGATTGCTCTCATCCTGGATACAGATCCACAGCCTTGAACCATTTCGTCAGCGCGGCGACTCGAGCTGGTTCATCAGCTGGGAGCTTCAGCGGACGGCCACGGCCATCCAACAAGAGGCCGACGACCCCTCCCTGCACCTCGCGGCTGACCGGCACGCCTGCGCCCTGGCCAAGGTTCACGGTCTTCGCCGGGTGCATCGTCACCGCGGCCTTCTGATTCAATCCAAGCGGGAAGAGCCGCAACTCACCCATCTTCAGCTGATCCTTGACGACACGCCCGTCCGGGAATGTGATGTCGTAGTCCACCAGCCGCTCGCCGTCTTTCAGCTGCCCGATCGGCGCCACACAGGTGCCGAGATAGACCATGCAATCCCGCACGAATACATCCGTCGCCGCTTGTTCATTGATCGTCGAGAGCACGCCCAGATGCGGCATCATGAAGATGCTGTCCACAGAGAGCCTCGTAAACCCGAGCGGCTCATAGGCATCCACCATCATCAGCATCGACTGGACGCGGCGCGGGGCATGCGACAGGATCCCGCCGCTTCCGACGATCAAGTCCAGCTTCAGCATGTCCACCAGACTCTTGCCGGAGGTCTGCTGCTCGAACACATCGGAGATCGTACGTTCCTGTTGAATGCCTTTGAGACCAGTCGCGAGCGACTTATGGTGGATCAAAGCCAACCGCAGAGCTTCGCGGGCGATCGCCTGCTCGATCTGCAATTCGTCGAGGGTCTGAGGGATGGTCGTGGGCCTGACCATCTTGTTCTTGATGCGATTGCGAAGCGTCTGTTCATCGATGTTGAACGGCACCCACCGCATGATGTTCGCCAGCCCCGCCTCCGCCAGCACATTGGAAATGCTGTAGGACATGCCAAGATTGGCGCTGACCGTTCGGTTGAACACGCCTTCAAAGACTGAGAACACATCGGTCGTCGCGCCGCCGATATCCACGCCGATTAGATTCAGATGCTCCCGCTTGGCGATGGCTTCCATGATGAGGCCCACCGCCGCCGGTGTCGGCATGATCGGCGCACCAGTCATTTCAATCAGCTTCTTGTATCCCGGCGCCTGCTGCATCACATGTTCAAGAAAAAGATCGTGAATCTTATTGCGAGCCGGGGCGAGATTTTCCTTTTCCAGCACCGGGCGGATATTCTCCGTCACTTCGAGCGCCGCCTTCTCACCTAAGATCTTCCGCACCTGAGGCTGCGCTTCTTTATTGCCGGCATAGATCAACGGCAGCTTGTATGTCGCGCCGAACCGCGGGCGCGGTTCCGCTGCCGCGATATATTCCGCCATTTCGACCACATGCGTCACCGCACCGCCGTCTGTTCCGCCGGACATCAGAATCATGTCGGGCCGCATCGTCCTGATCCGCTCGATCTTTTCGTGCGGCAGACGGCCGTCGTTCGAGGCCAACACATCGATCACGATGGCACCGGCGCCGAGTGCGGCCCGCTGGGCGCTCTCGCCCGTCATGTTCTGCACAACCCCCGTGACCATCATCTGCAATCCGCCGCCCGCGCTGCTGGTCGAGATGTAGATATCGACGCCGGTCTTGGCATCGCGGCACGGGGTGATGATCTTCTCGCCGTCGAGAATCTTCCGGCCTGACAGCTCTTCGATTTCGGCAATCGCGTTCAGCACCCCGCGCGTCACGTCTTCGAACGGCGCTTCAACCGTTGTCGGCGCTTCGCCGCGAAACGTCTGGCGGTACTCGTCCCCGACTTTTTCGATAAGAATGGCTTTGGTCGTGGTGCTGCCGCAGTCCGTGGCGACGATGACATTCAGAGGATATGCGGTCTTTGCCAGTTCGTCTGATGCCATTAGCGCCTCACCGGGCCAAGATCGCGTCGTTCGTCGTTCCTGAAACGTGAAGCGCATACATGTCGAAACGAGATACGCTTCACGAGGAACGCTTCACGGCAGTAACTCATCGACTCGCCGCTCCCTGAGGAGCTGAAGCCGCCTCGATCAACGCAATGAGGCGAACGGTCGTATCCCGATGCTCAAGCAGCGCCGCGACTTGTGACACTTCATGGGCGCTGAATGCCAGTTCGATGATGGGTGCAAAGAAATGCAGCGCCTGGCTACCAAGGAAACTCATCGGTCCGAGCGATTCCAGAAATACGATAGCCGGCGCGGCCATCCGCCGCTGCACCACCGCATCCGCTATGCGTTGCAGCAGCGCCAGATCTTCAATGGTAAAAGTCTCGACTTCAGATCGAGTAGAAAACGCATGGGACAGTCCCGCACGGACCTGTTCCCATTTTTCCGTCAGCGAGGCCTTGGTGAAGGAAGCCATAAGTATGTGGAAAGGCAGTCAAAACAGTTATGGAACGGCATTATAGGAAGGGGGTCGAAGAGAGTCAATTTGAGCTTTATTGGGTCAGGATTTCTTCTGCCCGATCTTGCTCTCCGTCCCGTTCCAAATGCGCTCAATGTTCCCCTTGTGCTTCAGCACGATGAGGCCGCTGACGATGACGGAGAAGAGCACGAACTCCACGGTCGGACGGGCCAATGAGGCGATCAACGGGAAGAGCCCGAATGCAGTCAGTGCGCCGCCTGACGAATACCGCCACATGCCGACGGCGCCGAGCCAGGCCAATAGTAAGAACAACCCGACGGCAGGTTCCACACCCACAACAGAGCCGAGCGCAGTGGCCACGCCCTTGCCCCCTTTGAATCCGAGAAACGGCGAGAAGAGGTGACCGAGAAACGGAGCCAGCGCGACCGCTAGAATCATCCACTCCTGCTGAAGCATCTGCGTTGCCGCAAATCCCATGACCCAGCCTTTGCCCATGTCGCCGATCAACGTCAGGATGCCGGCCTTCTTGCCGGACACCCTCAGCACGTTGGTGAAACCGACGTTCTTGCTGCCGACCGTTCTCGGGTCGGGCAACCCCATCGCTTTGGACACGACGATGCCGAATGGAATAGCCCCCAGCAGATAGCCGGCCATTGCCATGAAAACCCAGAGAATTTCTTGATTCATAGTTCAGAAAGAGAAACAAGGAGAATGGGGCGTAACGAGTGGCTGCCTTCGAATTCAGCAGGATGCTCAAAAAGCTCGTCCAGCAAGGCCGCAGCCGAGAAGGCACCGGAGGCGTAGCCTCTGGGCTACGTTGAGGACGCGTTCGAGGCGAGAGCGCCGCTGGAGGACTTTTTCAGCATCCTGCCATGGGCCTACAGGCCTTTTTCCACGACCTGCTTCCAAAAACTCCACACATACTGCCCGCCTGATATATAGCCCAACACCAGCGACAGATAGAGCGTCACGATGCCGGCCAGATGCAGGTTCCCCAACGCGGCCAGGCTGGTTCCTTCAAGAATGAGCATGACGATGGCCACAACCTGCAAGGCCATCTTGTACTTCCCCGTCGTCTCCGCGGCGATGATGAACCCTTCACTGGCGGCAATCGCACGAATACCCGTCACGCCCAATTCCCGAGCAATGATCAAAATGGCCACCAGAGCACTGACCCGGTCCACGTTCACGAGCAGAATCAGCGCCGACAACACCAGCAACTTGTCGGCAATGGGATCGAGCAACTTTCCGAGCTTGGTGACCTGACCCGACCGTCTCGCGAGATAGCCATCAAGCATATCCGTCACGGCAGCTACGACAAACACGATGGCGGCCAAGAGCGAACGATCCGGATCCGGCGTGACAAACAGCACGACGAACACCGGAATCAAGAGAATGCGGGTAAGCGTAAGCAGGTTAGGCAGATTCAACGAATCCTGCCCGATTTCCCGCCATGCTGCTAAGACGCGATTCATAGCTGATTGAGATCCTCTTGCAGACCACTGAAAACCAATGAGAGCCACCTGAACTTGATAGCACTACTCGCTTGGAACAACAAGATATTACCCTGCAGAATGCTCAAAAAGCTCGCCCGGCAAGGCCGCAGCCGAGAAGGCACCGGAGGCGTAGCCTCTCGGCTACGTTGAGGATGCGTTCGAGGGGAGAACGCCGCTGGGCGACTTTTTCAGCATTCTGCTAGACAATGCCGCTCTTCAACAAATCATGCAAATGAATGACACCGCGGATGTTCCGATCGCCTTCGATCACCACGAGTGTCGTAATGGAAAACCGCTCCATCATTTCGACCGCTTTGGCGGCCAGATCGTCGGGTCCGATAGTCCGAGGCTGTCTCGACGCGAGCGCGCTCGATGTCGCCTTCGTAAAGTCTCCGCCGCCCTGAATGAACCGCCGCAAGTCTCCGTCAGTGATGATCCCGGCCAGTTTTCCCGCTTGATCAACGACCGTCGTCATCCCGAGCTTCTTCGCGGTCATTTCCAACATCGCCGTCGTGCCAGGGACCGACTCTTCGACCTTGGGCAAATCGGCCCCCGCATGCATGAGATCCTTCACCCGCACCAGCAATCGCCGCCCGAGCGTGCCGCCCGGATGAAATTGCGCAAAGTCTTCTTCTTTGAATCCGCGCTTCTGCAACAGTGCCACGGCCAGCGCATCGCCCAGTGCCAAGGTCGCCGTCGTGCTGGCCGTCGGCGCGAGCCCCATGGGACAGGCTTCCTCCGACACCGAGACATCCAGCGCCACATCACTCTGTTTGGCCAGAGTTGAACTCATGCGGCCCGTGAGACCAATGACCGGAATCCCCATGCGTTCGACATAGGGCAGAATCTGCAACAGCTCAGCCGTCTCGCCGCTATTGGAAATGGCAATCAACGCGTCGCGGCGGGCCAGCATGCCAAGATCGCCGTGCACGCCTTCGGCGGGATGGAGAAAAAACGAGGAGGTGCCGGTGCTGGCCAGCGTCGCGGCGATTTTCTGACCGATCAACCCGGACTTGCCCATCCCGGAGACCACAACTTTGCCCTTACATTGAGCCAGCAAGTCCACAGCCTTTTCGAACTTGCTGTCCATCCGATCGACAAGCGCCTGCACCGCTCGCGCTTCGATTTCGAGCACACGTTTCCCGTCACCCAGACTCCCCAGGCTCCTCACACCTTTGGGCGCGGGGGAACGCTTCGGCTTCGGCTTTAGCTTCGTGGTTTTGCTGCGTCGCATATCCGCATCACCCGTTCGAGCAAAGATTTCAGTTGGTGCAGCGGAACCATATTGGGACCATCGGAAAGAGCCTCGTCCGGGTTGGGATGCACTTCCATAAAAAATCCATCCACACCGGCGCCGGCTGCCGCGCAGGCTAAGGGCTCGACGAACTCACGCTGGCCACTGGACTTGGTGCCCCCGCCGCCGGGCAGCTGCACACTATGCGTGGCGTCGAACACAACGGGATAGCCGAAGCTCCGCATAATGGGGAAAGAGCGCATATCGACGACGAGGTTGTTATAGCCGAAGGACGACCCGCGTTCCGTGAGCACAATCCGCTGACTCCCACACTCTTCCACCTTCTTCACCGCGTTGGCCATTTCAGGCGGCGACAGGAATTGCCCCTTCTTGACGTTCACCACCTTACCGGTCTTGGCCGCTGCGATAAGCAGATCGGTCTGCCGACAGAGGAACGCGGGAATCTGCAAGACATCAACCACTTTCCCAGCTTCCGTCGCCTGCTCGTCCGTATGAACATCGGTGAGCACGGGAAGGCCCAATTGGTCTTTGACCTTCTTCAAGACCGCAAGACCCTGCTCGATGCCGGGGCCCCGGTATGACTTGATGGAAGTCCGGTTCGCCTTGTCGAACGAAGCCTTGAAAACATACGGGATACCGAGCGACTTGGTGATCTCTGCAATTTTCCCGGCCGTATCCAGCACCAGCTGCTCGCTCTCGATGACACAGGGACCGGCAATGAGGAAGGGCCGATTCCCTGCTCCGACTTTGAACGAACCGATTTGGACTTCGTGCGCCATAGTTTTACTTTCTTCCAATTTCCCTTGAGATGCTCAAACGGGCTATCCAACAAGGCCGCAGGCGAGAAAAAACCGGAGGCGTACCCTCAGGGGTACGTTGAGGATTTTGTCGAGCCGAGAACGCCGTTGGGAGCCCGTTTCAGCATCTCAGTTAATGCCCCAGCTTTTTACGCAACGCCGCGCCAACAAATCCACTAAAAAGAGGATGCGGATGATGCGGGCGCGAACGATACTCAGGATGGAACTGCGTCGCGAGGAACCAGGGGTGTTTCTTGAGTTCCACAATCTCGACCAGCCGCCCGTCCGGCGACAGACCGCTCAACACCAATCCCTTGGCCGTGAGCTGCTCGCGATAGGCGTTGTTGAATTCGTACCGGTGCCGGTGCCGCTCGCCAATCTCGTTGACGCCGTACATCTTCTGCGCCAGCGTCCCCTCCCCGAGTTTGCACAGGTAGGAGCCCAACCGCATGGTCCCGCCCTTGTCGCTCACGGACTGCTGATCGGACATCAAATGGATGACGGGGTGCGGCGATTGCTCGTCGAACTCCGAACTATTGGCTCCCGCCAGACCCGCCACGTTCCGCGCAAACTCGATGGTGGCGCATTGCATACCCAAACACAGTCCGAGGAACGGCACCTCGCGCTCTCTCGCGTACTGGATGGTGAGAATTTTTCCTTCGACCCCGCGCGTGCCGAACCCGCCAGGAATCAGGATCCCGTCCGCCTCGCGCAAGATTCGCTCGGTCCCCTGGCGCTCGACATCCTCGGACTCGATCCAGGTGATGTTGACCTTCGTCTCATGGTCGATCCCGCCATGCACCAGCGCCTCGGCCAGACTCTTGTAACACTCCTTGAGTCCCGCGTATTTCCCAACCAGCGCGATGGAAATCTCGTGCTTCGGATGCTTGATCTTCTGCACCATCGCATCCCACTCGCGGAGATTCGGCGGGCCCGTTTCGATATGGAGCAGCCGGACGATCAGTTCATCCAAGCCTTCCTTTCGAAAGACAATCGGCACTTCATAGATCGTCTCGACGTCTTTTGCCGTAATGACGGCATCCTTCTCGACGTTGCAGAACATCGCGATCTTGGCCTTCATTTCCGGCGGAATATAGCGATCGGTGCGGCACAACAGAATATGCGGCTGGATACCGATTTCACGCAGTTTGTTCACCGAGTGCTGCGTCGGCTTGGTCTTCAATTCACCGGCCGCGCCAATGTAGGGCACCAGCGTCAGATGGACGTACAGCACATTGTCGCGTCCCACATCGTAGGGCATCTGACGGATCGCTTCGAGAAACGGGAGACTTTCAATATCGCCAACGGTCCCGCCGATCTCGACGATCGTGACGTCGATCCCCTGCGAGATCCGCATGATGCATTGCTTGATCTCGTCAGTGATATGCGGCACGACCTGGACGGTACCGCCGAGATAGTCGCCCCGGCGTTCTTTTGTGATGACGGAATTGTAAATCCGCCCCGTGGTGTAATTACTTTCTTTGGTCAGCGACAGCGAGGTAAATCGCTCGTAGTGCCCCAGGTCGAGATCCGTCTCGGCGCCGTCTTCGGTGACAAAGACTTCGCCATGCTGATAGGGATTCATCGTGCCCGGATCGACGTTAATGTAGGGATCGAGCTTCAAGAAGGTGATCTTGAGTCCGCGGCTCTCCAGGAGATTCCCGATCGACGCCGAGGCCAGTCCTTTCCCCAGCGACGAGACCACTCCACCTGTCACAAAAATAAACTTGCTCATGGCTGCCCCCATCATCGGCTCGGTGCGGTCCGCTTGAGGTTGAGTTCCTGCTTCAGGGATTCATACTGCCGCAATTTCTCTTCGGCCTCCGGAACATCCTCAGGCGTATCGATGCGTAGCGACGCATAGGGCGTCTCCCAGACACGCACACGGACGCCGTTTTCGAGCGCGCGTAACTGCTCCAGTTTTTCCGCATCTTCCAAGACGCCCGTCTTCATCGCGGCAAAGCGCAGCAGAGTTTCCTTGGTATAGATATAGACTCCGAGATGAATGTAATGCAGTCCGCTTACCACACGCCGGCTCGGATCGTCACGGACCAGCGGAATCGGCGCGCGCGAGAAATAGAGCGCATAGCCCTTGGCATCCGTCGCTACTTTGACGATCGCCGGATTCTGCAGATCGTCGGTCGCATCCATCTTGCGCTTCAACGTGCCCATTTCGGCGCCGCTCTGGAGAAACGGGTCGATGAGGTCCGACAGCAGCTCGGGATTCAGAGGAATTTCGTCACCCTGCAAGTCCAGAAAACAGTCACCCGCAAACATCCGCGCCACCGCCGCCACACGATCGGTGCCCGTCCGGTACTCGCCGCCCATCATGATGGCCCGACCGCCGAACTGCTCGACGGCCTGCTTGATGCGCTCATCATCCGTGGCCACCAGAACTTCGTTCACGGACCGACAGGCTCGCGCCCGTTCGTACACATGCTGAACCATCGGTTTCCCGGCCAACTTCACCAACGGTTTCCCCGGAAACCGCGACGAGCCGTACCGTGCCGGAATCACCACGATGACCGACGACAATGATTTAGCCATTGCCGACCGCCTCCAGGAGCTGCTTGGGCGAGACCGTCGCCGTGCCGACCATCCCCACGACGATGCCGGCCGCATGGTTGGCCAGCGTCGCGGCTTCCCGCATGTTCGCGCCTGTTGCCAGCGCCAAGGCCAAGGTCCCGATGACCGTATCGCCGGCCCCCGTCACATCGTAGACTTGCCGGGCCTGCGTCGGAAGATGCCAGGACGTGCCCTCGCCCTCGTACAGGCTCATCCCTTTTTCACCGCGTGTGATCAGCACGGATTGGCACCCCAGCCGCTGGCGAATAACGGCGCCGGCCTGATTGATGGTCTGATCATCATCGCCATGCAAGCCGGCCGCCTGGGTGGCTTCCAGATGATTCGGCGTCATGACTGTCACGCCCTTGTAGTAACTGAAATGCTCGACCTTCGGATCGACGATAATCGGGATCTTGCGCAAGGCCGCCATCCGCGTCAATTCGGTCATGAGTGCCGCCGACACGACGCCTTTGGCATAATCTGAGACAACAATGCAGGACAACTCGCGAATCCGCGATTCGACGTAGCGCAGGAGACGTTTCTGAAGCGTTCCTTTCAGTTCCTGTCGGCCCTCCATGTCATAGCGCACGATCTGCTGATTATGGGCGATCACCCGGCTCTTCCTGGTGGTCGGACGATCATGGTCGATAATCACACCGCCCCGCCCGGAACGCGACTTACCCAACTCCTTCAGCAGCAACCGTCCGCTCTCATCGGCGCCGATCACGCCGCATAAATCCGCTTTCCCGCCAAGCGCGAGGATGTTGTTGAAGACGTTGGCCGCGCCGCCCAATCGCAGCGTTTCCGACTCGACATGCACGACCGGCACAGGGGCCTCCGGAGAAATCCGGCTCACCCGTCCCATCACATAATGATCAAGAATCAAATCTCCGATGACCAGCAGACTGGCCTGAGGAAACCGCTGGAGGTACTGGCGAAGCGCCTTCTGTGAGACGGATTGATTCTGCGTAGTCTGCGGAGCCATGACGTGCGCGTCCTTCTATTGAATGGCTTTACCGAACCGATCCCATCGAACCCACTCAGTCCATTGCCCCTGGCCGCTCCAGGACCAATAGATTCGGAACGCCTTCCCGCGAATCTTCTCCTCCCGCACATAGCCCCAGAACCGGCTATCGAGGCTCTGGTCGCGATTGTCGCCCATGACAAAATAGGCTCCCTCCGGCACCGTCACCGGACCGAAGTTGTCGCGGGGATTGATCGTGCTATCGATAATGCCCGGGTCGATCCGTTGCGTAAAGGCCCGATCGTCGAGTACCTGGCCGTTGACGAGCACCTGCTTATTGTGGATCTGCACCGTGTCGCCGGGGGTCCCCACGATGCGCTTGATGAAGTCCTTCTCTTCGTCTTCCGGAAAGCGAAAGACGATCACATCCCCCCGCTGCGGCTTGCCGAACGGCATTACATTGGAGGACGTGTAGCAATTCACCGGAGGAAAGTTCCATTGCAACTTGCAGTCGGTCGGCCATTGCAACCCGTAGGACAACTTGCTGACCAGAATATGATCCCCGATCAACAGCGTGGGAATCATGGATCCGGATGGAATCTTGAATGCCTGCACGACGAACACCCGAATGGCAAACGCGAGCAACATCGCGACGACGATAGCTTCGGCATACTCCCGAACGATAGACTTCCCGCTCTGGCGAGCCTCGCCTGCCGCCGGGGCTTCGGCCTGAGCCGTGCCCGGAGCGACACCGGATACGTCCTCAAGATTGGGCGGAGTCGTCGGTTCGGTACTCATTCATCCCCCACTTTCAACAGCGCCAGGAAAGCCTCTTGCGGCACTTCCACGCTCCCCACCGACTTCATCCGCTTCTTACCCTCTTTCTGTTTTTCCAGCAGTTTCCGTTTACGCGAGATGTCGCCGCCGTAGCACTTCGCGATGACGTTCTTCTTCATTGCGCCGATCGACTCGCGGGCAATAATCTTCGTCCCGATCGCCGCCTGAATGGCAATCTCAAACATCTGGCGAGGGATCAGCTCTTTCATCTTTTCCGCCATCTGCCGTCCGCGATGGACCGATCGCTCTTTATGCGTAATGAACGACAACGCATCCACCGCCTCGCCATTGAGCAGAATATCCAGCTTCACCAGATCGGATTCGCGATAGCCAAGCAATTCGTAATCCAGCGACGCGTAGCCTTGCGTGCGCGACTTGAGCTTGTCATAAAAATCCAGGATGACTTCGTTGAGCGGCATCTCATAGCTGATGACGACACGCGTCGGATCGAGAAAGTGGATATCCCGCTGAATGCCACGGCGTTCCTGGCAGAGCTTTAAAATCGCCCCCATGTAGCGTTCCGGCGTAATAACGGTCGCCAGGATAAACGGCTCCTCAAACGACTCGATGCTGCTGGGCTCCGGCAGATCGGCAGGATTGTCGATCTCCAGTACCTCCCCTTTGGTCGTCATCACGCGATAGACGACGGTGGGGGCAGTCGTGATCAACGTCAGGCCATATTCCCGCTCCAGGCGCTCCTGGATGATTTCCATGTGCAGCAAACCCAGGAAACCGCAACGAAAGCCGAAACCCAACGCCAAGGAACTCTCCGGCTCATAGACAAAAGAGGAATCGTTCAATCGCAACTTGACGAGCGCATCCCGCAGATCTTCATACTTCGCCGTGTCGGTCGAATAGAGCCCGCAGAAGACCAGCGGCTTCACTTCCTTATACCCGGGAAACGGCGTGGCCGTCGGGTGCACGGCATCGGTCAGCGTGTCACCGATCTTGACGTCCGCCACTTCACGCATGTTCGCACAGAGATAGCCGACCTCACCGGTCAGCAGCTGGGCCGTCTTCGAGCGCTTGGGAATAAACTTCCCGACTTCCATCACTTCAAATGTCCGGTCATTGGACATCACTTTAATCTTCATCCCCGGCCTGACTTCGCCGTCTACGATGCGGATAAGGACGATCACCCCCTGGTAGTTATCAAACCAGGAATCGAAAATAAGGGCTTTCAGCGGGGCCTTGGGATCACCGGACGGCGGCGGAATCCGCTGGATGATCGCTTCGAGCACCTCCGGCACTCCCTTGCCCTCTTTCGCGCTGATGGGCATCGCATCGCTGGCATCCAGCTGCAACACTTCTGAAATGGAATTCTTGGTCCCCTCGACATCCGCGCTCGCCAAATCGATCTTATTGATGACGGGGATAATGGTCAGATTGTTCGCCATGGCCAAATTCACATTGGCGATAGTCTGCGCCTGCACCCCCTGCGTGGCATCCACAAGCAAGAGCGCACCCTCGCACGCCGCGAGGCTACGGGAGACTTCATAAGTGAAATCGACATGCCCCGGCGTATCGATCAAATGCAAATCGTAGGTCTTCCCATCCTTGGCCTTGTACCGAATGGCCACCGCATGGGCCTTGATCGTAATGCCGCGTTCCCGCTCAAGATCCATGGCATCAAGGATCTGCTCCTTGGCCTCTCGGGCGGTCACTGCACCAGTCGCATCCAAGAGCCGGTCGGCGAGGGTTGATTTGCCGTGATCGATATGGGCGATAATCGAGAAGTTTCGTATAAGGCTTTGCAAATCCTAGCTCTTTTCAGAAAAAAATCGGTTCATTATAGTAACTGCCCCCTGGGTTGTCAAAGTCAGGACTCACTCGTATAATCGCCGCCGCACCGTGATTTTCGAGCCTTTCTACGCACTTCAATTCCGCCCGGCTTCGCAGGAACTCTGAATCGCATGGCGCCACGCACCCCCCCGGACACACTCGCCGATTGGGACCGGAAATATCTCTGGCATCCCTTTACGCAGATGCAGGAATGGGAACAGGAGGCCCCCCTCATTATCGAGCGGGGGAAGGGCGCCTACCTGATCGATACTCAGGGCAAGAAATACCTCGACGGGACCTCGTCTATCTGGGTGAACCTCCATGGGCATCGGCATCCGACGCTCGATCGTGCCATCAAAAGCCAACTCGACAAGATTGCCCACTCAACTTTTCTGGGCCTCTCAAACCCGCCGGCTATTCGACTGGCGCGCGAGCTGATCCGAATCGTACCCAAAGGTCTCACCAGAGTGTTTTATTCCGACAACGGGTCAACAGCAGTTGAAGTCGCGCTCAAGATGGCGGTCCAATATTGGCAGCAACACCGTCCCGAGGCCGGACCCAAACACACCTTTCTGCATCTCAAGCTGGCCTATCACGGCGACACGATCGGGGCGGTCAGTGTCGGGAATATCGAGCTGTTTCACGGCCGCTTCAAACCACTTTTATTTCCAACGCTCGACGCCGAGCCCCCCTACTGTTACCGCTGTCCGCTCGCTCTGACCTATCCCTCCTGCCAGATGGCCTGCCTCGATCCGATCGAACAGCTGCTCAAAACCCGGCATCGCGAGATCGCCGGATTTGTCATTGAACCTCTCGTTCAGGCTGCGGCCGGTATGATCATGTCTCCGCCCGGCTACTTGAAACGCATCCGCGAACTCTGCACTCAATATAATGTGCTGCTCATCGCCGATGAAGTGGCGACAGGATTTGGCCGCACGGGAAAGATGTTTGCCTGTCAGCATGAGAGCGTCACCCCGGATCTGATGGCTATCAGCAAGGGGCTGACCGGCGGATATATGCCCCTGGCCGCCACTCTGACGACTGAAGAAATCTACAACGCGTTTCTGGGGAAGTACGAAGAGTTCAAGACGTTTTTCCACGGCCACAGCTATACCGGCAATCCCCTGGGCTGCGCGGTGGCACTGGCAAACATCGAGATCTTCCGCAAAGAAAAAACTCTTGCAGGACTCCGCCCGAAGATCGCACTCTTGAAACGCCTGCTCAAGCCATTTGCCGACCTGCCGCTCGTGGGAGATATCCGCCAGCGCGGTATGATGGTGAGCATCGAACTCGTTCGGAACAAAACCACGCGCGAAGTCATACCTCTTCAGGCCCAGATCGGCCACCGGGTCGCCACGGAGGCACGCTGTCGAGGGCTCTTACTACGCCCGATCGGCAATGTGATCGTCCTGATGCCGCCGCTCTCCGTGACGCCGCGAGAACTTCAGCGCATGACCGAAATTCTCCGTCAAGCCATCACGAGAGTCCATGCAGACTTGTGACTTTCTGGTCATTGGCGGTGGTGTGATCGGGCTGAGCATCGCCCGTGAACTGAAGGCCCGCCACAAGGATGCCCGCATTCTCCTGATCGAGAAAGAATCAGCCTGCGGCGCCCACGCCAGCGGCCGCAACAGCGGTGTGCTCCACGCTGGATTCTACTATTCCCCCGATAGCCTGAAGGCGAAATTCACCAAGCTCGGGAACGAGCGGATGACCGCCTATTGCGAGCAGAAAGGCATTTCCCTCAATCGCTGCGGCAAGCTCGTCGTGGCCAAAGATGCCGGCGATCTTCCCTCCCTTGACGAGCTAGTGAAGCGCGGCCGGGCGAACGCGATTGAGATTCAGGAGCTGACCGAAGCAGAAGCCAAACGGATCGAGCCTCGCGTCAAAACCTATCAGCGCGCCTTGTTCTCACCCCGCACCTCGACCGTGAACCCCTTGCACGTGGTCGACGCCATGCAACGCGATGCCATTCAAGAGGGAATCGAGATACGATTCGACACCGCCTACATCAGCCGAACCGATCAAGGAGTCCGGACCAACTCGGATACGATTGCCGCCGGATATGTCGTCAACGCCGCGGGATTGTATGCAGACAAAATCGCACTAGACTATGGCTTCTCTGAAAAGTATCGGATCCTGCCCTTCAAAGGGCTCTATCTCTATTCAAACGAGCCGCCGGGCGCGATCCGCACCAATATCTACCCGGTTCCCGACCTGAGAAATCCGTTTCTCGGCGTTCACTTCACCATCACCGCCGACGGAAAGGCAAAGATCGGCCCCACGGCAATTCCGGCCTTCTGGCGTGAGAATTACGAAGGCCTCAGTAATTTCAAACTGGGGGAGATGATGGAGGTCGCGAGCCGCGGACTCGGGCTGCTGACCAATGCCCAATTCGACTACCGGCGCCTCGCCATGGAAGAGATCGCCAAATACTCCCGCAGCAAGATGGTCGAACTCGCCTCGGTGCTCGCCGAAGGAATACAGGAATCGAACTATCAGAAGTGGGGACGGCCCGGCATCAGAGCCCAGCTACTGGATATTACCAAGCGCAAGCTTGAAATGGACTTCGTCCTGGAAGGGGACCGCCGCTCCATGCACGTCCTCAATGCGGTCTCACCGGCTTTCACCTGTTCACTGCCCTTCGCCGCTCATGTGTGCGATCAGATCGACCACCGCCTACGATAACTCACCATCAACCATTCATCTCGACGACGGCCCCGACGCCAATCTTCAAGCACTCGCTCGCCGGCCTTTCCTTGAGAAAGAACTCCAGCATCCCATTGCTATTGATCAAGGCATGCAGAGCATCGGCCTGACCTTGACTATAGTTCGCCACCAAGCTTCCAATGAGATGCTCCCCCACCCGGATCTCCGACCTGCCGATTTTGCCGGCTTCAATTTGGATTTGAGAAATGTTCGAAATCAGATTCCCGAAATGGTCGATGTAGACGATCTCTCCCATAATCGTTCGCGCTGTCATCCTGGGCTGGGGCCAGTTCATCCTGACCGGATCAGGGACCAATCGGCCGAACGACGACAGCGCCGTGCCTCTGGCCAGCCAGGCTGCCGCCGGGGCAAACACATCCCGGCCGTGGAAGGTCGCTCCTGGGGACTGCAATTGAACCCGCCGATTTTCTATTTCCCGAATCTCAACATCTTCTTCCAAATACAAAATCGGCGAGAGCACACCATTGTCCGGCGCCACGAAGTAATAGCGACCCGTTTTGACCAGAATCGGCCGTCGGTGGCTGCCGACACCGGGATCGACAACGACAACGTGTATGGTGCCTTCGGGAAACGTCCGGTAGCAGGACTGGAGACAGTAGGCGGCTTCGTCGATTCGATGCGGAGTGATGTGATGGGACACGTCTTCAATGCGGGCAGCGGGGTGGATCGTCAGGATCACCCCTTTCATACTCGCCACGAAATAGTCTTTAGAGCCGAAATCGGTCAGGAGAGTAATGAGCGGGAGCGATGGAGGCACGTCACAGTTCCTCGAACTTGATCTCCACGACTTCGTATTCCATGACCTTCGTGGGCGTCGTCACCTCGACGAAATCTCCGACCCGCTTCCCGATGAGCGCGCGGCCGACCGGCGACTGCACGGAGATTCGGTTGACCTTCATATCGGCTTCGTCCTGGCCGACCAGCGTATATTGCCTCTTCGACTGCGATTCCTGCTCGATCACCAGCACCGTCGCGCCGAAGACCGCGGTGTCCGTCGTCCGGCCGGTCGTGTCCACCACCCGGGCCTCAGCAATCTTGGTTTCGAGCTCAGCCATACGCGACGCAATAAACCCCTGCCGCTCCTTGGCCGCATCATACTCGGCATTCTCGCTCAAATCGCCATGCGCACGGGCTTCGGCAATCGCTTCGATATTCTTCGGTCGTTCAACCTTGCGTAAACGATCAAGTTCGGCCTTGAGAGCCTCATAACCTTTTCGAGTAATGGGTGTCGGCATACCGCAGAACTCCTCTTACACCTGACTTCGATGATACTCTTGCAGAGAGCGAATCGACAATTCTTTCTTTGCCAGGGCTTCAATACCCATCACGGCCGCCAGCGCTCCCCGCATCGTCGTATAGTAGGGCACTCCTCTCTGCAGAGCCTCCCGACGAATAGACAGTGAGTCCGTATGGGCGGAAGCCGTACGCACGGTATTCACGACTAACGCGACGGCCCCGTTTTTAATGTGATCCACGATATGGGGACGCCCCTCTTTTACTTTATGGACGGTCTCCACCTCAACCCCTTTATCTTTCAAGAAACTGGCCGTGCCGCTGGTCGCCTGAATCTTGAACCCTAGACTGTGCAATCGCTTTGCCACACCCCACGCAGCCAACTGATCGGATTCTTTCACGCTGATAAAGGCAGTACCCGATTGCGGCAGGGTGGCCCCGGCTCCGGCTTGGGATTTAGCAAACGCCCAGCCGAAATCGCTGTCGATGCCCATGACTTCCCCCGTCGACTTCATTTCCGGTCCCAACAGCACATCGACTCCAGGGAACTTATTGAACGGGAACACCGCCTCCTTCACCGACAAGTGCGCAGGCTGGGGCGCGCTCGTAAAGCCGAGGTCCTGGAGCGATTTCCCCAGCATCACTTTCATGGCCAGCTTGGCCAGCGGAACACCGATCGCTTTGCTGACGAACGGCACCGTGCGTGAGCCCCGCGGATTCACCTCCAGCACAAACACCGTTTTGTCCTTCACGGCGAACTGCGCATTCATCAAACCCACCACGCCTAACTCCAACGCCAAGGCCTTCATCTGGCGTTCAATTTCTCGAACGAGGGGCTTCTCCAAGGTGTACGGCGGAAGCGAACAGGCCGAATCACCCGAGTGCACCCCGGCTTCTTCAATATGTTCCATGATACCGGCCACCACTACGGTCTTCCCGTCAGAAATGGCATCGGCATCGATCTCGATCGCGTCCGAGAGATACTTGTCGATCAACACCGGATGTTTAGGAGAGGCCTTCACGGCCGAACGCATGTACTCCAGCAAATCGGCTTCATCGTACACAATCTGCATCGACCGCCCGCCCAACACATAGGAGGGACGCACCATCACGGGATAGGAGATCTTCCCCGCGATCCGCACCGCTTCATCAACGGAACGAGCCATGCCGCTCTCGGCCTGACGTAGTCCCAGCTTATCCAAGAGATCACGGAACCGCTCACGATCCTCCGCCCGGTCGATGGCTTCTGGGCTGGTCCCGAGAATTTTCACTCCGGCTTTCGAGAGCGGCAAGGCCAGTTTCAACGGAGTCTGCCCGCCGAACTGCAGCACCACTCCGAGCGGTTGCTCCCGATGGATGATGTTCAGCACATCCTCCTCTGTAAGCGGCTCAAAATAGAGACGATCCGACGTGTCATAGTCGGTGCTCACCGTTTCGGGATTACAGTTCACCATAATCGTTTCGACGCCCTCTTCGCGCAAGGCCATTGCCGCATGCACGCAGCAGTAGTCGAATTCGATCCCCTGCCCGATCCGGTTGGGGCCGCCCCCGAGAATGACCACCTTGGTGCGATCGGATGGACGCGACTCACATTCACTGCCGTAGGTCGAATAGAGATAGGGGGTATTGGCTTCAAACTCCGCCGCACAGGTGTCGACACGCTTATAAGTGACGGTCCTGGTTGGCTTGGCGGACTTACCGGATCCCATGCGCGCCTTCCGAACAGCCGCGCCATCGGTTCCGAGCAGCTGGCCGATTCGGTCATCGGAAAATCCCAGTTCTTTGGCTTGCCACAGTAGATCACCGGCAAGAACCGCAGCGGCGTTGTCGGCCTTGCCGATTAACAACTGCTCAAACTGGATCAGCTCACGAACCTGCTCCAGAAACCAGGGATCGATTTTGGTAATCGCGAACAATTCGTCATTTGTGAAACCAAGTCTGATCCCGTCGGCCAGATACCAGAGCCTCTCAGGTAACGGTGTTTTCAAGGTACGCCGGATTTTTTCGGCAGCCTCGGCACGATTGAACTCGGCAGGAATCCCGCGATCGATACCGACCCGTGAGGCCAGTCCGTTGAGGTCCAGTTCCAACGAACGGATCGCTTTCTGCAACGACTCCTTGAACGTCCGGCCGATGGCCATCACTTCGCCCACCGATTTCATCTGCGTCGTGAGCGTCGGATCGGCCCCTTTGAATTTCTGAAACGCGAAGCGAGGAATCTTGACCACGACGTAATCGATAGTAGGCTCGAAGGACGCTTTGGTCACGCCGGTGATGTCGTTGGTGATCTCGTCCAACGTATAGCCGATTGCCAGCTTCGCCGCGATTTTCGCAATCGGAAATCCCGTGGCCTTCGACGCCAAGGCCGAGCTCCGCGACACGCGCGGGTTCATCTCAATGATGATCATTTCCCCGTTGTCGGGGTTCAGACCGAATTGAATGTTCGAGCCGCCCGTGTCGACGCCGATCTCGCGAATGATCCGCAGAGCCGCATCGCGCATGCGCTGATATTCCTTGTCGGTCAGAGTCATGGCCGGCGCCACGGTGATGCTGTCGCCGGTATGCACACCCATCGGATCGAGATTCTCGATCGGACACACGATGACGACGTTGTCCTTGAGATCGCGCATGACCTCCAGCTCGTATTCTTTCCACCCGATCAACGAGCGTTCGATCAAGACCTGACTGGTCGGGCTCATGGCCAGCGCCCAATCGATGAGCTTCTCAAACTCTTCCCGATTATAGGCAATGTTGCCGCCGGTCCCGCCCATCGTAAACGAAGGCCTGATGATGGCGGGAAATCCGACTTTCTCAAGAATCCTGGCCGCCTCATCACGATTGTGCGCCGTGCCGCTCTCCGGCACCTTCAACCCGATCCGCTGCATCGCCTGCTTGAACGCTTCCCGATCTTCGGCCTTGTGAATGGCTTCCGCCGAGGCCCCGATCAGCTTGACGCCGTACTTCTCCAACACGCCACGTTTCACCAACCCCATCGTCGCATTCAAGGCCGTTTGTCCGCCCATCGTCGGCAGGAGCGCATCGGGCCGCTCACGTTCAATGACTTTTTCCACCACCTCCAGCGTGATCGGCTCAATGTACGTGCGATCGGCCAGCTCGGGATCGGTCATAATCGTCGCAGGGTTGCTATTGATGAGGATGACCTTGAAACCCTCTTCCCGCAACGCTTTGCAGGCTTGCGTGCCGGAGTAGTCAAACTCACAAGCCTGGCCGATCACGATCGGCCCGGATCCAATTAACAGTATCGACTTGATATCAGTGCGTTTCGGCATGCGTCCTCAACAATGTGAATCTAACTCATTTGCGGCATGGGGCCGATCAACGGCCGGTAGGGTGCCGGAGGCGGCGCCGGGGGGACATTGGGTCCATGGTAGCGCTGCATCGCGTCCGGCAACCAGGCCTCGATTTGATTGATACGAGTGAGGTCCGAGGGATGGGTCGACAGAAACTCCGGAACCGCCTGCTGCGACCGGAAGCACACCTTCCCGATCATCTGCCGAGGACAGCCGCTCATACGTTCCCAGAACGGCACCGCTTCACGCGGGTCGTATCCTGCGTCCGCCATCAGGCGCAGGCCGATATAGTCCGCTTCCGACTCCTGCTTGCGATTGAAGGGCAGCGAGACGTTCACACCGTAGGCGCCGAGCAGCCCCTGCATGGCGCCGCCTCCGGCATGCCCCGCCGCCGCGGCCCCGATGGCGCCCAATTGGGCGATTTGATCGATGATGCTGCGGCTCATCCGCTCGACTCCATGCCGCTGCAGCGCATGGGCCACTTCATGCCCCATCACCGTCGCCAATCCTGCCTCACTCTTCGTCACCTTGAGAATGCCGGTAAAGACCGCCACCTTGCCGCCGGGCAAACAAAAAGCATTCACCATTTTGTCGTCTTCAATGACGGCAAACTCCCACTGATAGTCCGGCTTATTCGCCGCCTTGGCAATCCGCTGCCCGACCTTCTGAACCAGCTCATTGATTTCAGCATTGTCACTCAGCGTCGCCTGTCGCAAGACCTCCCGATAGGCGCCGAGCCCAAACTCCTGCTCTTTTTCTTCCGAGAAGAAAATAAGCTGATCGCGGGCAGTGCCAGGAGCGCGATAACAGCCGGTCAACGACGACAACAGTCCCAGAGCCGTGCAAGCCCCAAGTGCCGCATAAATTCCGGCTACTCCCTGTACCCCGAATGCCAGGACTGCGCGACGCCCGACCGGGGTAGCGAGAAATTGGTCCACGTTATGATCAACCTGTTGTGCCATGACGTCACCCAACCGAACCGGCCTGGAACGATGTCAACCTGGCCTAGGGCATCCACAAATACATGAACTGCGGCGCGCCACCCCTGACAAACGACATCACATCGAAGTTGCCCAACGCCGCCAACGGACCGGGCGCCATAAGCTTGGTGTACACATTGTTCGAATAATCGCCCGGGCGGTGATAGGTCACCACTTTCGCCTCGGTCAGTCCCGCTTTCTTCTTGGCCGCTTCAATGGCTTCTTCCAGATAGCCGATCTCATCGACCAGCCCGGCCGCTTTCGCCTGATCCCCGGTATAGATCCGGCCATCGGCCAGCTTCTTGATCTGCTCCATCTGAAGATTCGGCCGGCCTTCCTGCACAACGGTCAGGAACCGCTGATAGAACGAATCGATCAACCCTTGGAAAATGCCCCGCTCTTCCGGAGTCATCGCGCGAAACGGTGACCCCATATCCTTCCGAGGGCCGGACGTAATCGCGGTGGCCTCTACCCCCACTTTCTCCAACAGTCCGTGCGTATTCACCGTGAGCATGATGACGCCGATACTCCCTGTCACCGTCGAGGGATGGGCCATGATCCGGTCCGCGGCTGAAGCGATGTAATAGCCGCCCGAGGCCCCCACATCCATGATCGAGGCAATGACCGGAATCTTGCGGGACGCCTTGAAGAGTTTGAGTTCATGATGAATGATATCCGATGCCGTGACCGTGCCGCCAGGCGTATTGATCCGCAGCACCAGCGCCTTGACCGACTCATCACGTGAGGCCCGCGTCAGCTCCTCTTTGATCGTCGCGATCATGCTGGGTTGCGTATAGAAGCTCGACTTCTCTTCCGAACTGATCATCCCGGACACGTCCACGAGCAGAATCTTGTCCTTGCCGGTTCCGCTGACCTGCCGCTCCTCCAGTTGAGCGGGCGGAGGCGGAATCTGAATATTGACGCAGCCCGAGTGCAACACACTCAAGACCACGACGAACAGACCGGCGACGGATTGACTGAATCTATCCATGATGTTTCTCCATGAGCTGCACAAACTCCTCAAACAGGTACGCCGAATCATGCGGACCGGGTGAGGCCTCCGGATGATACTGCACCGAAAAGACCGGCTGGTCCAAACAGACCATGCCTTCAATCGACTGATCGTTCAGGCTCAGGTGGGTAATCGACACCTTGCCGAGCTTGGTCTCGATCGTCACCGGACGCTCCGGCACGCCAGTGATCGGGATCGGGCTCCGCACGGAGAAATTGTGATTCTGCGAGGTGATCTCGACCTTGCGTGTCCGGATATCGATGACCGGATGGTTCGACCCGTGATGCCCGAACTTCAGCTTGTAGGTCTTAAGGCCTAAGGCCAATCCAATGATCTGATGGCCCAGGCAAATGCCAAAGATCGGATAACGACCGATCAAGGCGCGCACCGCTTCCATCGCATAGGGCACACCCTCGGGATCGCCCGGACCGTTCGAGAGAAACACCCCGTCCGGCTTCAATGCCTGCACCTCGGCGGCCGGCGTCGATGCCGGCACCACCGTCACCTGGCAGCCCACATCGACCAGCCGTCGCAAGATATTTTCCTTCACGCCGAAATCATAGGCCACGACCCGCCAGGGCTTTCGTCTCTCGGATCGTGCCCGCACCGGCACCACATCCGGCATCCATTCCCCCGAACCCTTGTCCCATTCATAGGAACGCTTCGAGGTGACCTCGGCGACGAGATCGCGTCCGAGAATGCTCGGCGCCTGCTTGGCCTTCTTGACGGCAGAGTCTCGATTCGCGTCGACATGCGTGATCACCGCCTGCTGCGAGCCCTTCTCCCTGAGATGGCGGGTCAAAGCACGAGTGTCGAGCCCTTCGATGGCAACGACCTTAGCCTTGGCCAGATAGTCCTGAATACATTCCTTGCCCCGCCAGTTACTGGTCAGCCGACTGGCCTCCATCACGACAAACCCCTCAGCCCAGATGTTCCGCGACTCGATATCCTCAGGCGTCACCCCATAGTTCCCGATATGCGGACAGGTCATCGTGATGATCTGTCCTTTATAGGACGGGTCGGTCAGCACCTCTTGGTACCCGGTCATGGCCGTATTGAACACCACTTCCCCGATGGCCTCTCCCTCATAGCCGAGGGCGCGCCCCTCGAAGACCGTTCCATCGGCCAATGCCAGCAACGCTTTCTTCATGTCTGCCCCTTGCTCACTCGCAATGTGTGCAACGTATGATTGACCCGCACGCCCATCAACGCAATACCTAAACAGAGATTCACCATATAGAGCGCGCGCACCGGCATATGGAGTTTGAAGAAAGCTTCAAACGCCGCCTTCCTTGACGCTTCATCCTTGATGGCAAAGGCCTCAGCTTGGAGCACAGCCGCATGAGGATGCAAGAACCCGATTATGATCGCCGCAATGAGCACCATCACGCCGAGCAGAGCCATTTCAAGAGTAGTGGGAGCCATCACAGGATGCTGAACCCACCGGCGCCAGACCATCCCGGCGATCATCACGACCATCGCCACCATCACCGCTCGATTGAATCCTTCAAACGCTTTCGTTAGAAACAACCCACCGGAATCCTGTCCACCGAACGTATTAAACACCGCCGGAATCACGGCGGCCACCAGAATCACCAAACCACCCACCCAGACTCCCAAGGCCAGCCATTCAAGCGTCAGCCCGATGCGAGACATCCATAAGCACGCCCGGGACTCCATCATAGACTACCGCTCGGCTGCCGTCGCTTCAAACACCACCCGCCCCCCGACAATGGTCGTCCGAACCCTCCCCTTCACTTTCCATCCGGCAAACGGGGTATTCCGGCTCTTCGACTTGAACTTGCTGGGATCGACCTGCCACTGCTCCTGAGGATCGACGATCGCCACATCCGCATCGGCTCCGACGGCCAACGTGCCCTTCTTAAGTCCGAATGCCACAGCCGGCGCGGTCGCCAGCTTATCAACCGCCTGCTCCAGCGTCAGCACGCCTTCATCCACCAAGGCCAGCGTCAACGAGAGCGCCGTTTCCAAGCCGACAATTCCGAATGGGGCTTCAGTAAAGTCCTGCTGTTTTTCCTGCGTGGCATGCGGCGCATGGTCTGTGGCGATGACGTCGATCGTCCCGTCCCGTAACCCTTCTTTAATCGCCTGCACATCCTCGCCGGTTCTGAGCGGAGGATTCATTTTCGCCAGCGTGTTATAGCCGCGCACTACATCTTCCGTGAGCGTGAAATGGTGCGGGCAGGCCTCTGCCGTTACCTTGATCCCGCGGGCTTTCGCTTCGCGGACCATCCGCACCGATCCGGCTGTACTGATATGGGCCAGATGCAAGCGCGCGCCGGTGAGTTCCGACAGCGAAAGATTGCGTGCGACCATGACATCTTCCGCAGCAGCCGGAATGCCGGGCAGCCCCAGCTCCGTAGAGATCAACCCTTCATTCATACAGCCGCCCTCGGCGAGATGCAGATCTTCACAATGATCCACCACCGGGATGTCAAAGGCCACCGCATATTCCATCGCCCGTCGCATCACAAGGCTGTTCATCACCGGCTTGCCGTCGTCGGAAATCGCCACGCAGCCTGACCGGTGCAGATCGCCGATCTCCGCCAATTCCTTCCCCTCCGAGCCCTTTGTGATGGCTCCGATAGGCAAGACGTTGGCCAACCCCGCGGCGCGGGCCCGATCTATCATGAATTCCGTCACCGCTTGATTATCGTTCACCGGCTTCGTATTCGGCATGGCACAGACGGTGGTAAACCCGCCGGCCACCGCCGCGGCGGCGCCGCTCTGAATCGTTTCTTTGTACTCAAACCCCGGCTCACGGAAATGCACATGCAGATCCACGAACCCGGGCAAGACCAGCTGCCCCTTGGCGTCGATGACCGTCGCACCGGCAGGAGCCTTCAGATTCGCCCCCACCGCCGCAATCTTGCCCTGATCGATCAAGACATCTGCCACACCGTTGACGCGTCCCGGATCGATCACCTGTCCGCCCTTAATCAATATCGCCACGATTTAGTTTGCTCCTGACATGAGATAGAGAACACCCATGCGAACGGCCACGCCATTCGCCACTTGATCCAGGATCACCGACGACAGACTGTCCGCCACTTCCGGCGCAATCTCGACCCCGCGATTGATCGGCCCGGGATGCATGACAATCGCCTTCGGATCCGCCAGCTTCACCCGCTCCGCCGTCAATCCATACAAACGCGCATATTCGCGGATGGTTGGGAACAACGCCCGCCCCTGCCGCTCAAGCTGAAGCCGCAACATCATGATGACCTGCACATCCCGCAGGCCTTCGTCGAGATGATGGAAGACGCGCACGCCCATCTTTTCGATTCCCAATGGAATCATGGTCGGCGGCCCTACCACGCGGACTTCAGCACCCAGCTTGGTCAACGCCAGGATATTGGACCGTGCCACCCGGCTATGGGCCACATCCCCGACAATCGCCACGCGCAATCCCTTGAACGCCATTCCCCGCTCACGAATCGTATAGAGATCGAGCAACGCCTGGGTCGGATGCTCGTGCCAGCCATCTCCGGCATTGATCACCGAAGACTTCACTCCCCGTGCTAAGGTCTCGGCTGCTCCCGCCGACGAATGACGCAACACGATGATATCCGCCTGCATGGCCTCAATGTTGCGCGCCGTATCGAGCAAGGTCTCCCCTTTGACGACGCTGCTCGACGAAGGGGAAAAATTGATCACATCGGCACTCAACCGCTTGGCCGCCAGCTCGAACGACGTGCGCGTTCTCGTGCTCGGCTCGAAGAACAGATTCACGACCGTCCGCCCGCGCAGCGCCGGCACTTTCTTGATCTCGCGGCCACTCACTTCCTTGAACGAATCGGCCGTCTCAAGAATGAGCTGAATGTCCTCCACCGACAAGGGTGCCAGACTGAGCAGATTTTTATGCTTGAGACTCATGGCATCCTCCGCTTACGCCTTGAGAATAACCACCCGATCATCTTCGCCCGCTTCTTCCAACAACACTTGCACTTGTTCGTCGCGCGAGGTGGGAAGATTCTTCCCGATGTAGTTCGCCTTAATCGGCAACTGCCGATGGCCACGATCGACGAGGACGGCCAATTGAATTTCTGCCGGACGCCCTAGATCCATCAAGCCATCCATCGCCGCGCGAATCGTGCGCCCTGTAAACAGTACGTCATCCACCAGCACGACAATCTTGTCGGAAATATCGAACGGCACCGACGTCGTACGTAACACCGGCTGCTCCTTGCGCAACGACAAGTCGTCACGATAGAGCGTAATGTCGAGATCCCCGATCGGCACAGGCGCCTGTTCGATCTCCTGGATGCGCTTCGCCAGCCGGTGGGCCAGATGCACCCCGCCCGTACGGATCCCGACCAGCGCCAGATCCTTCACGCCCTTATTCCGCTCCAGAATCTCATGCGCCACACGGGTCAACGCCCGGGCAATATCGCCGGCATCCATAATCAACCGCTCTTGCTCACGCGCATTTTGTTTACTATTGGTCATGCATTCACGGCTTTCGGGTTCGCCTGAAGGATCAGTTGCTCAAAAGTTCCATCCGTCTCACCCGCCCACCCTTCGCGCGTCGAGACGCGCTCTTGCCCGGACAAGGCCGCAGCAAACGAAAAGGCGAGTCGTACTCTGGTCCGTACGGCGAGCCTTTGAGTGCCGCGACCTGCCTGCGCGAAGCGCTCCGGCGAAGGCAGGGAACGAAGCTGGTGGGATTTTTCAGCAGCTGAGCGGCATAAAAAAACCCTCTCGCCGTACTCAGCAAGAAGGTTCGGTTGTGGGGACCGGCCGTAGCCGGAGATCGCTGTCATAGAAGCTCCTTACTCACCTCTCTGGATGAGCATTAAAGGCAGCTGGATCTTACTGGGGGGCGCCCCGACTGTCAAGCTCGGCAATTCCAATCCGAACGCCCGGATCCACGTCACGTTCGCGCGTAACCAGGCAACGAAACCGATTCACCTGAGACGTGGGACATCTCCGTAACTGGGGCCGGTGTAGGCAGCGAGGCATTGCGAACTTCCACGGAATCTGAATCGGTCTCGTCAAGAAAAGACTCCCGCCTTCTTATCTTGTCCTAAACGACGGCCCATCTGTTTTATAGCTTAAGACTTATTCACAACTCAAACATGCGTTTAACTTCCCGCTTGCTATAAATACTTTTGACGCCCATTGCTCGCTGTCTCATGTACTCACGGTAATATCGTCTCGCCGTGGGACTCTTTCCAACCTTTTGATATGTGATTGCAATGCGGTAGCGGCAATCGTTGAGTAAAGATTTTGCCCAGGCTAGCCCCTCTCCGCATTGATCCAGCATTACCCCACGCGCACCTCGCTTAAGCAGTGTCTTCCAGATTGAGAGGGCCTTGCTATTTTGGCCTTGCATATCAAAAATTCCCGCTCGATCCCATAAGACCAACGGACATCGAGGCGCTAGCTTGACTGCCCTATCAGAAACCGTTCTTGCCTTCGAGTATTTGTGTTGCTCATAGTAAGTTCCACTTAGCCTAGTTAAATACCAATGATCGGTCGGATCTCTCCGTAGCTCTCGCCTAAGTAGTGTTCGCGCTTTTTCCCATTGCTCACTTTGATAAAGCTCCTCGATGACTTTGGAAATCTTCGCCATTGCATTTCTCCTGTCCTATAGCCCTATACGGCCTCCGCTTATCGCCTGCCCTCCTTCTGACCGAGAAATAGGATCAGGTCTTGCCATCACACTTTCCCGAGCTCGCTCTTCGCTTTGGATTCATTTGCTAGCCCACCATTAGACACAAGGCTTGCAGAGTGTACTGAATAGCTGCAGCACCCATCTTCTTGCGCTGGCATCTTACCCATTCGACAGAGTTACATCCAGCGCTCCATCAGGCCTCACAGTGCCGGAGTCCGCAGTCTCGACTGATCTTCTGTTGATTTTCGACAAGTCAGATGAAGGGAAGACGGTCTTACTGTTCGTCCGGCTGGCAGGCTTCTTTCCACGCTGCAAGCTGATCCAACTTCCCCAGCTTGGTCAAGTAGGCTTCATCGATGGGAAGAGATGTGGCTCCATCTCCGGCAGGCTTCTCGTTCTCTGCCAACACGTTGGCCACATGCACTGCGGTGAGCGGGCTGAACGCCAGCTCGTCGCAGACGGATGGCCGGTGGTGATAGGCGACGGCTTCGACGATGGCTTCGCCGACTCCCCAGAGTCCCAGCAAATAGGCGCCGACTTCGGCATGGGTGACGCCGAAGACCTCCTGCTCCGCCTGCCAGTCGAGCAGGCCCTTGTCCTTCTGAAGTCCCAATACCTGTTTGTACCCGTCCGGCATGTTACTCGCCAACACCAGCATGCCGATATCGTGCAACAGTCCTGCCGTGAAGGCATCGTCGATCATGGCCTGAGAGACGCGCTCTTCCTTTGCGATCGCTTTCGCATAGCCGCTCGTCTTCAGCCCGTGTTGCCACAGAGCCTCAAGTGAAAAGCCCGGCAACGCCTTGGCATCGAATTGGGAAAAGGCCTGCATGGACAGCACGAGAGACCGGATCGTGTCGCTGCCGAGCAAGGCCACCGCCTGCTCGGGATTCGACACTGTCGTACGCAATCCGAAAAAGGCGGAGTTCACCAGCTGGAGGATCTTCGTCACCATCGCCATATCTTTGGAGATGATCCTGGCGATCTTCTTGAGCGACGCATCGCCGGAATGGATTTCATCCATCAATTCTTTATAGAGCACAGGGAGGCTGGGAAGGCTCTTGAGATTCGTGACAATCTTGCGCACGTTGTCGTCTGACAACAACGCCCGCAGTCCGCAGGCGCGGGTCATGATCGACCGCAAGAGTTGCGCATCGATGGGCTTTTCAAGAAACTGATGCGCTAGATCGGTCGAGCGCAGGCCCAGACTCTGCCCCTGCTGCCCGGAGAAGGCGATTCGCACCATCTGCGGATACCGGGCCTTGGCTTCCTTCAACAGTTGGAACCCGTCCATCCCCGGCATGATCATGTCGGTCGCCAGCACATCGAAAGCATCCTGCTCCAATGCGGCCAACGCGTCCGGCGCGCTTTCCACAAAGCGCATGTCCCACTCGCTCTTCATTGGATCGAGCGTGCGCTTCAGCATGCGCAACACCTCCGGCATGTCATCGACGAATAAGACTTTCCGCATAGCTTCTCCCCTCCCGGCGTGCCGAACCACTACCTGTATCGGTTTGAGATGAAAACTCTTGAGGGGAACAGGGAATGGAGACTCAGGGACGCTTGATTTCTTCGAGGGAGAATTGTTTGGGCAGCATGACAGGCAGCACTAATCCGATGGGGTCGCCACGCTTGATGGTCGTAGGCTTGTGGAGCTGGAGCAGAAAATTGGCTGTGAAGGCCTCATAGTCCGGCAGCCAATCGTACTGATTCGGGGTTCGCTTGTATTCTTGGGTCTTAATGCCTTCCCATATCGCATAGGTGCGCTCAGGGTAATGGTAGAAGTGGTTGGGAATATCCTTCATCATCAGCCCGACATGCTTGGGATAGTAAAACCGAATGCCGCAACAGAGCTTGGGATAGCCGCTGTTGAGAATCAGATCGACGTAGGTCCCGGAAAACGATTTGTATCCGAGCAGCCGCTCTTCCGGCTGGATAGGCGGCGATTGCCATCTGACCCCTTCGGCCGTCCGCCGCAACTTCACATCCGCCGGGCACCGGATCAGCCAGCCATAACTGCCGACCGTACGGACCGGCCCGCAGTCGTCCGGCAACACCTTATACCCGCTGGCGGCGAGCGCCCGCTGTTCATCCAGCGTCATATTGTTCAACATCGGGCGATGAGGATTGAAATCCAGCTTCAGCCGCTCCGGTGGAAACGCGGTCGAATATTCCCGCTCCCAGTAGATGACGACCTTGTCCCCGCCATCTTCAGCCGGAACCTGCTCTGTGGTTGGCTCACTCATAGGCCTGACAGTAATCGAAGGAGACGGATCAGCGCAAGGGGCTATCGGCTAGGCCCGGCGCACATGAAACAGCGTCAGCCCGCTCCGCAGCTTGGCCTTCGGCACAATCGTTTTATGCATGGCAAATGTGGGCAACCGCTCAACCGCTTCATCCCAGCAGCGCTGCAAGCCGGCTCGGCTCAACTCCTCGCCCGTTCGCGCCGGCCCTACGATAAACGCATTGCCACCCGTTTTGACCCGCTGCGCGAGCGCGCGTATCCGCATCGTCAGGGCGCTCGCCTGGTCAAACTCGGCATAGGGCATCCAGGCATAGACCAGATCATAGGATTCGGCTTGGGCTGTGATCGGAGAGAGCATGAATCTGGTTCGCTGCAGCCACTCCCACCGCTGTAATTCAGCACACACGGTCCACATCTGTTGCGCCTGCTTGTAGGCAAAGGGCGGATGCGAGATGTGCGCGACGACCTCGCGCGGGCGATCGAATGGCACACAGGTTGAAATCACCGCATCCCCGTTGTCGATCAGGATGCGCTCCGCTCTCATCAATATCTGCCCGATCTCGCGATCCTGCTCGGCAAGGTCTTGCAGGTAGTCCGCGACAAACGGCTGCGCCGCCAGTTCTCCGACCGCGGTCTCATCCCCTGGATACAAGAGAACCGCTCCAAACACTTCTCCGGGTTGGACAGTGGGCAGGCCAGACTGAAATACCGAGCGCCAATCGACGGGACTGGAGGAAGGCACTGAAGATGAAGATCTCACCCTGGCCAGATCGTTCCCGAGTGATATCGCCCTCCGGTGCTCTCGATCGTTCAACTGCAACTCACCGCCGACGATGACGGCCGATCGATCCCAGGCCACCATTCGCCGCCCCTTGGGGTTCACATACGACAAGCCCATGCCATCATCGGCACAGGTCGCCTTCAGCAATTCATCTCCCTGCACCGTCAGGCAGACTGACTGGGCTTCATCGAAATAGCGTAGCGGAGGCGCCGGTGCCGGAAGCCACGTCACCCGATGAGAGCGGGAAGGGTCCATGAACAGCGCAACCGGATCACCGCCGGCATCGGCCTGTGGCGTGAAGAAACTGCTGAAGAGCCGAAAGGCTGCTTCGGATGGATAGGTCGGAATGCCGCGATAGCGCAAGGGACGAGGACTGGACTGCCTCCCGTTCTGGTCGTCGTAGAGTCCGCGAATCAGTTCAAACGCCGCCGACCCGGTGCCCGGAAGGAGCGATTTGAAGAGTTCGACGACGGGCAGAAAATCGATCTGGTCCCAATGCATCGCCCCCATGCAGGACATGAAACGAGCCGTCTCAAACGAGCCGTCTTCCAGCACATAAAACGCATCTTTCCGGTGCCGGATCGTCGCCTGTCCATGCGCATCGATGACCAGATCTTCGTCGCCATAGAAGAAACGGACTTCTTCGATGGGCACGCGCATCGCCTGTGCCGCCATATGGCGCAGATCTTCCGGCTTCAGGCGCTGCCAGCCCGGCTTCGTCGCCAGGTTGAGGCGGGTTTCATTGACCAGTCCGCCGGGTTTCAACCCGACCCACCGCCCCCAATCCAGCCGAAGGCGCACACGAACCAGCACCGTTCTTCCGCGAGCGTCGACACCCCACTCGCATTCATGCAAGGGATGGCCTTCAGGATCGGTCGCGAGAAATCGCCGGCCATCGGGCCGATAGAAAACCAGATGTCCGGTGGATTGGCGAACGACGCGTCCGCCGGATTGGTCGAATTGATGAGCCAAGGTCTGATTGGCAGAAAACCGGAGAGAGTCGGAAGACGTTAGTGCGGTACGAACAGGGTCGCCAGCCATTTACTCGCGGATCTGGCCGCTCCCCAGGACGATGAACTTCGAACAGGTGAGCTCTTCCAACCCCATGGGACCACGGGCATGGATGCGGGAGGTGCTGATGCCGATCTCGGCGCCGAGTCCGAATTGATAACCGTCATTGAGTCGCGTGGATGCATTCACCAGCACCGCCCCCGCATCGACTTCCCGCAGGAACCGCATGGCCCGCTGATAATTGGTTGTGATGATGGCTTCGGTGTGCTGCGACCCGTACTTGGCGATGTGCTCCATCGCCTCGTCCATGTTCTTCACGACTTTGATAGCCAGGATCAGCTCTAAAAACTCTTTGCCAAAATCATCGTCGGCCGCCGGCTTCGCATCCGGCAGCAACTGGCAGGTCCTGGGGCAACCGCGCACTTCCACCTTCGCCGCCTGGAGCTTTTCCATGAGGCGAGGGAGAAACGTCCTGGCGATCGTTTGATGGACCAGCAGGGTTTCCATCGCATTGCACGTCGAAGGCCGCTGGGCTTTGGCATTCACGCAAATCGCCTCGGCCATCGCCTGATCGGCATCCGCATCCACGTAGATATGGCAGATCCCCGCATCGTGTTTGACGACCGGAATGGTGGCGTGCTCGGCGATCGTCTTCATGAGGGACGGACCGCCCCGCGGGATAATCAAGTCGATATAGCGATCCTGTTTCAGCAAGACCGGCACGAGTTCCCGATCCGGACGCTCGACAAAACTGATGGCGCCGGGGGGAATTCCGGCCTTCTCGGCGGCTTCGGCCAACACGGCGGCAATGGCGGTATTCGAATGAATGGCCTCACTCCCGCCGCGCAACACACTGGCATTACCGGACTTCAAGCACAGCGCGGCAGAATCGGCTGTGACGTTCGGACGGGACTCGTAGATGATGCCGATCACGCCGATGGGCACCCGCACCCGGCCTACCTGCATCCCGTTCGGCCTGGTCCACATCTTCGGCATGTCGCCTAACGGATCCGGCAGTTTCGCGACTTCCCTGATCCCGGCCGACATGTCGGCAATCCGTTGCTCGGTGAGCCGGAGGCGGTCGGCCATCGCAGCCTTGTCCGGGTCCGTACCAAAGGCTTCGACATCCTTTTCATTAGCTTCGATGAGAGCGGCCTGCTTCTCATCCAGCGCATCGGCCATGGCGATCAAGGCATTGTTTTTCACGACTGTGGAAAGCGTGGCTAACCGACCGGCGGCCTGCCTGGCCCGCGTCACCAGCTCATGGACATAATCCGGGATAGAGAGCGGCGGGACTTCCTGAACGTCCTTCGTCTCGGGAGCATCAACGGGGGCTAATTCCTGCTGTTCCTCGTCGGAGATCATGCGCATGGCCTTCTCTGTGAAAAAGTGAACGGGCGACAGGATACCGCGCGCGTTTGAAGGCGGTCAAGGCACCATCCTGCGCCGTCGAAAACCCAATGCAGACAGTTTCAGGGTTCAATCGAAGACTGGCGACAATTCACATACCACTTTAGGGAGCGGGTGGGGCGACTGAAGGTCCTGCCTGAGGCAGGGTCGTGCCGACGGGGTTCTGAGGGGACATCGGAGCCATTCCCGGGAAAGCCCCCTGCTGCCCGGCTGATCCTGGTCCCGGGGCCCCCATCCCAGTCATCCCCATTAATATCATGGACGGATTCGGATGCTGAAACACCCAGTCATAATATGATTTACGCCCGTCAAAATGCCTGACCGCAGGAGGAAAGTTGTGTTGCCAGATCGGCTGGCTCTTGCTCTTGCTCCTCACTCCCATGATTCCACCGGTCGGGGCACGAACCAGCTCCCAGTCGCCATGCCCCACAGGATCTCCATAGACCTTGCGCAGAAACGGCTTGGGCAATCGGGTGAGCTCGGCCAGTGTTTGCGGATACACTTCTCCCGGAACCACTCGCCCCGCTTTCATGGTGGCCGAATAGAACGCCAACGCGTTCTGAATCTCAATGCCCTTAGAAATGAGATCCGCCTCCAGCTCGCGCTGGATCATGACTTTCCACTGCCGTGCCGCCACGGTCATCCCGAGGCCGATGAGCACGATGGCAAACATCAAGACGACATAGGAAAATCCACGCTCAGATCCGCTGCCATTGAAGACAAACCCTCGCATGGGCTATGGCTGCGGTTGTTCCGCATCCTCCGTGAGGGGAACCTTGTGGTCGACCCGCGCCTGAGTATCTCGAAGCGTCACGCTGTCCGGAGTGATGGCTTTCACCACAAGATGCCGCTCCAAACGCTGGCCGACCCGGCCGATCATCACCTCTTCATTCTTGCTCAGCACGGCCGTATTGCCGGTGCCCTTGGCCGACTCACCCATCCGGACAAATCCCAAATACCGATATTGATCCAATTCTAAGGACGCCGCCTGCTGCTGCAATGCCTGTTCAGAAACTTGAGTCGACTGACCACCGTCCGATCCGTCACCGGCCGCGGACATCGTTCCATCTAAACCAGACGCCGCAAAGATATTTCGCGGTGCGGTAAACGTCGCCTCGCGCTGGGTTCGTGCGGACGCCAACTGCTCGAGATGGACACGCAATCCCCCTGTCCTGGAAATCGAACGGGCGAGCGACGACGCGGGGCCCGAGGTATTGGCCAATGGCACGCGAACCGGATCCGGCAGCGCGCCCCATTGCCAATAGGCCACTCCACCCCAGAGCGCGACCAGTCCGATTGCGATGATCGCTTTCCGTTTGGCATCCATCTATTGCTGTCCACCCAATGAAGACTTCACTTATTCTCCGCGCAAATAAGTCACAATCTTAATGTTAAAGGTTAACTGTTGATCGCGCGGACTAGAAGAACCGGCAAGCTCCAGGTCTTCTATGAACAGTAGCTCCTCCGCTGTTTCAAGGTCATAGATAAACCGTCTCAGATCCTCATACCGCCCGGTCATGGAACCCTGGAGCACCCCTTTGCTCGTGTTCGCTACAGTCGTCGCCTCCGTCTTGTAGGACAGCGCCGGCAGCGTCACATGGTCACGCTTGGCCTCTTCGGATATCCCCAAGGCCAGCGGAGCAAAGTCACGCTCGACCGGCAGGACCGCCCACACCTGACTCACATCCTTTCGCGCCTTCCTGGCTTCCCGATGCTGAGCCAAAACCTGGCGCGCAGACACCCACTCTTTTTCGATTTGGACCCGATCGCCTTCGACTCCCCGAACGCCAAACGCATTGACCGCCATCAGCCCCGCCAGCAACAACGCCGCCAGGCCAACCCACGGCAACAGCGGGGCATAGGGTTCGGACAACATGCGCTGCAGCCGATCAGTCACTTACACGCCCTCCCGCCGATAGCGCACAGTCACATCGAACTCCACCAAACCACTCGGCCCGACTCGATGCTGAGCTAGCACCGGGTCTTTGAATTTGGGATGGTCTTGCAACCCCACGGTAAATGCCGTGAGATCTTCCAAACTCGTCGCCGAGCCGGTCAAATGCACGAGAGACCCTCCGGACTCCAACCGGACACTGGTGAGCGCCAACCGTGGCGGAATCGCTTGCTCCAACCCCGCCAAAAACGCCGTCCAAGAAAAGGTCCGCTTCTCAAGCAGCTGATTGGCCAATGCGACTTCTGCAGGCAACTGCTGCAGCGCCCGCTCGGATAGATCGATCCCTTCTTGAGTCGCCTCGGCCATAAGCTGCTGATCCTGCTGCCGAACATGCTCCAGCTCTACGCTCATTTGCCGAACATCTTGGTACCCGAGGACCGTCCGGGCGATACTCCACACAATCGCCACACAGAACGCCAAACAACCGGCCATCAGCCCAAGCTGGAGCGGAAGCAGATACCATCGAAATCGAGTGGCGAGAGAAATCTGAAAATATCGACGAAAGCCCATGACACGCGCAACGCGATCGGCGACGCGGCTCACGCCGTCTCGAAGGGCCGCCATCATGACAATACTCCCGCCAGCGCGGCCAGGGAATCCACGCCTTGACGATGATCCCCGCTCCCCCATCCACGCGATTGAATATCTTCCCAGCCCAGGGACTCAACGGACAGCGCCAGATGCTCTTCGAGTTTTTCATGCAAGGGCACCATATCATCGGCACACAGCACGGCACGCTTCACCGACACTCCCGAATGGCGCTGCTGGCACATTTCCACCGAAGCGGCACATTCTTCCGCGATCTTCTGCAATCCGGCATCGGTGCCGCTCAGCGCGTCAGCGGTCAATAACTTGCAGCGATAGAACAACAGGCGACCCTGCTGAAACACCATAGCCGTCAACGCTCGATCCAGCAGGCTGATCCACAGAAGATCATCGCCTTCCCATCCGCTCCGCCCGGCCATCTTGACCCATAGATCAAAGAGACGCAGGCTCGTGAGCCCCACATCCCGCGGGACCAAACCGACGCTTTCACACACTGCCTCATACTGACGCAAGACGGATTGATGGACCGCCACGGCCAGGACAGACTGCGCCGCGCCAGTGGCACGTGGGGGTCCGCTAAATACTTGAGAGACCATCGTCGTTCCGGTGAGTGGGAACAGCTGTTCTTGCCCGAATCGCCAGCGAATCAACGCGTCGCGCTCATCCGCTCGAGCAGGCAGTTGGTCCAGATGCAACACCACGGCACGCACCGCCGCATCCGGAAGTAATAAGGTCACTGGGCGAGGGCAGTTGGCCATCACCGCATGCCCCAGGATCCGAACGTCATGAGGAGGACCGACCAAGGCGTGAATTTTCGCTTCCACAACAGTCAGCTGAGCGAGATTCGGTTCAGCCGGCGACGGCTTGACCGCTCCCTCAGGAAGTGGGGAGGTGACGCATCGATGTCCACTCCTGCCACGCCAATCCGGCTGCGCCTCCGCCCATGCCACAGACTCCACACCGATCTTGAGACACTGTCGCGGCCGACCGCTCATCCATCCCCACATCCCTCACCCCTCCTCGCTGAAGGTCACACGATTGATCTCACGCAGCGAGGTCTCCCCCTGCAATACTTTCTTGATGGCAGATTGACGCAGCGTAATCATCCCGTCCGTCACGGCACGATACCGGATTTCCGACAAGGGTCGTTCCGCCAAAATCATCTCCTTGATTTCATCCGTCAGGTCCAGGAATTCCGTAATACACTTCCGCCCGCGATACCCGGTCCCCATGCAATTCGAACAACCCTTTCCCTGATAGAAGGGGGTATCTTTATATTGTTCATAGTCGAGGCCTGAATCCTCCAAAAGCGATTGTTCAGCCACAACCGGCACTCGGCACGAGGGACAGAGGATCCGCACCAGCCGTTGGGCCAGCACGCAATTCAACGCCGCGAGAAAGTTGTAGGCATCGATGCCCATGGAGGCGAACCGGCCGATGACATCGAACACATTGTTCGCATGGACCGTCGTCAGCACCAAATGTCCGGTCAGCGCCGACTGAATCGCAATCTGCGCGGTTTCCGCATCACGAATTTCTCCGACCATGATCTTGTCCGGGTCATGACGCAGGATGGATCGGAGCCCTCGCGCGAACGTCAGCCCTTTCTTTTCATTGACCGGAATTTGCACGACCCCAGCCAGCTGATACTCGACAGGATCTTCAATGGTAATCAGCTTGTCTTCCGCCGTATTCATTTCTGAAATCGCGGCATACAATGTCGTCGTTTTCCCGCTTCCGGTTGGCCCGGTCACCAAGACCATCCCGTAGGGCCTGACGATCGCCCGACGAAACCGCTTCAGATCTTCAGGATTGAAACCCAACCGCTCCAGGCGAAGGGCCGAGACCCCGGTGGTAATCGCCTCCCGGTCCAAGATGCGGACGACGACGGACTCACCGAATACGCTGGGGAGAATAGACACGCGAAAGTCGACGGTCTTCCGATCCAACCGCATACGAAAACTGCCGTCCTGCGGCACACGCCGCTCCGCGATATCCAGCTCCGACATAACCTTCAGCCGGGACACCAAGGGTGCATGCAGGCGGACGTCCAAGGGCTCCATGGCCGGAACGAGAATGCCGTCCACGCGCAATTTGACCTTCGTCGCTCGATCCGATGCTTCGATGTGAATATCGCTCGCACGACGCTGCATCGCGCTGAGCAGGATCGAGTCCAACAATTTCACGGCCGGGCTTTGATCCTCGGCCACATGATTGACGGTGAGCACTTCTTCCCCGCGGTCGTCCTCCTTGACCAGAACGGACCGGTATTCCGCTTCTAATTCTCGCAACGCCTGGCTCGAACCTTCACTTCGCTCAAGCGCGGAGAGAATCGCGCTCCGCGAACTCACCACACGCGCGAGGGGCTTGCCGATCAGCAATTCCAGCTCATCAAATCCCAGTACATTCTGCGGATCCGCAATGGCAATAGTCAGAACACCGGCCCGCTCCCCCATCGGCACAAACGGATGGCGCTGCATGAGCTTCACGGAGATGGATTCATAGAACTGCGGATCGACGCGATAATCGGTGAGCGGTTCGTAGGGAAGTCCGTACTGCTCGGCCAGAGCCTTGGCCAGCTGCTCTTCCGACAGCACTCCTTCGCTCACCAGCGTTTGACCGAGCGCCAGGGACACTCCACCTAAACGGCGAAGCGCCTGCTCAATCGGCTCACGAGCAAGGCCATGGCGAACCAAGACCTCCAACAACGTGGGACGAGCCACACTACGAGCCACTACACACCTCACGCCTCCGGACACCGTTCGACGCGCCTATAGAAACGACCTTCATGATGCCCTATCCAATCGTGCCGGCCATCTGAAACACCGGCAGGTACATAACAATGACGATCGCTCCGACGAGGACTCCCATCACCAGCAACAAAACCGGCTCAATCCACGTGGTCAATTGAGACAACCGTGTATCGAGATCCGCCTCGTAAAAATCTCCGACATCTCGCAACATGCTTTCCAACGAACCGGTCTCCTCACCGACCGACACCATCTCGATCGCCAGCTTGGGCAAGATATGAGGACGCTCGAGCGCAGTCGCCAGCGTGGCCCCTTCACGAATCTCGCTTTCCGCCTCATCCAAACCCGCCTGCACCCAGCGATTGGAGACCGCACCCCGTGCGATGTGCAACGCCTCCACCAGTGGCGTGCCTCCGGCCAGAATGGTCCCCAGAGTTCTGGTCAGCTGCACCGTGTGATGTTTCACCATAATCGGCCCGATCAATGGGAACGCGAGCAAAACGCGGTCAATCGTGAATCGCCCGGTCGGAGTCGTATAGTAGGCCCGCAAAGCCAGCCCGCCTACACCAACCAGCAGCAACCCCGGGATTACTTGCGACTCGCTGTGCTGCACAATATCCATCAGCAATTGAGTCGCCCAGGGGAGGGTCTTTGCATTCTCCCCGTATACGGACACAAAGGTCGGCATCACATAGGTCAACAAGAAGGCAATGACGGCCACTCCAATCAACACCAAAAACAGCGGATAGGACAGGGCTTTCGTCACTTTTTGCCGCAGCACCATCATCAGCTTGAGGTAGCCGATGTATCGCTGCAGAACCTCGGGAAGATTACCCGATTGCTCTCCCGCCTTAACCGTCGCGATATACAACTCGGGGAAATAGGCTGGATGTTTGGCCAATGCGTCGGACGACGCCGTCCCTCCTCGAATATCCTGCCGCACATCCCGCAACGCCTGCTGAAACCCCGTGTGTTGAGCCCGCTCGATAAGCAACTCCCACACTCGCAACACCGGCAATCCCGACTTCACCAGCGCCAGAAACTCCTGGTTGAAAATCAGAAACTCTCCCAGAGGAAGCTTTCCCCAGGACCGACTCGGGGCAGAATGGCCCGAAGCCACACCGCTTCGCTGATGGAGTGTGAAGACCAAGAGGCCTTGAGACTCGAGCTTTCCACGCACCGCGGCTTCTTCGGCCCCTTCGATCTGCCCGTCAACGATCGAGCCGTCAGACCGGGCAACTCTGTAGGTGAAGATGGCCATGAATAGGTACCTGCGTCCCCGGGAGATGGGGCGTCTGGTTACTCAGCCTTATCGAGTGGAGACGTCCCGGATGCGACACGGCTGGGGAGCCGAAGTGCTTGCCCAATGAGAATTCGATTATCGGCTAACTCATTCGCCGCCATGAGTTCCTGTACCGTGGTATGAAATCGCTGCGCAATGCTCCACAGAGTATCCCCCGGCTTCACCGAGAGACTGGCGGGATAGTCGGCCGCCGCCACAGAACGCTCTCCGCCATCAACGATCGCGTCGGATGGCAGCGCCTCAGCCGGAGCCACCGCCACGCGCGTCTTCTCATCGCCATGATGGGATGAATCCATGTTGACAGGACGCACGGCAGGCGGGCGAGCGTTTGTCGAAGACGGGTTGGCCGGTGCGGCACCGGTTTCGCCTCCGCGTTCAAACTGCTTTCCCATCTTCGCCAGCTGTTTCTGGAGTTGTTTCAACTGATTCTGCAACGCCGTGCCGGCCTGGGAGACCCGTTGCCGCTCAGTCCGGGATGAAGTCAGTTCTTCGCGCTGAAGGTCAATAATATGCCGCGCCTCCGTCAGCCGCCGCTCCGCCTCTCGAATTCGCCCTTCCATCTGGGCGCGAGCAATTTGGGAATCCGCGAGCTCTTGCCGCCTGGACTCAAGCTCCGAGCGAAGTTCCGCAATCGTACGCTGAGAATCACGGAGCGAGGTCTTGAGGGTATCCACCGTCAGCTGAAGGTCCGATACCTCTTGCTCAACGATAGGTTCAAGCGGTCCACACCCGACAAGACCTGTCCCCCCGAGCAGAAACCAGATGGCCCATGCCCCCAGTCCTCTCCGCCACCTAAGACGAGGAACCCGGACAGGCGATTCATGAAGCGAGCATGTGCGCATAGACAGCATTACCATTGATTGTAGGCGGTCCCGGTTGTTCCGACAAGATCAGACCCGGAGTAAACATCAAAGATGCCACCCTCCGTAGGCTCAATGATCTCCTGCCACGTCGTGGAAGAACTCGTAAACGGGTCCTTGGGAATCGACCGCAGATATCCGGCCACCACAAGCCCTTCCAGACTGGTTGGATATTTCCCATGGTCGGCCCGATGGTGATCCAAGAGTTCCCGCATCGTAAACAGATCCTGCCGCAACACGGTCTCCCTCGCCTTGATTAGCGAAGACTGATACGACGGCACCGCAAGCGTGGCTAATATTCCGATAATCGAAATCACGATCATCAACTCAATAAGGGTAAAACCCTTTGCGTTGAGTGCGCCACGTCTACCAATCTCGATACTTCGTTCCATCCAGCGCTACGGCCTCACTTTGGGTGACCACGTCATAGACATCCTCCCCGCACCAACTCGACGGCTTCGGACTGTCTTTGTAGCAACGGAGTATCCAGTCGTTCTTCCCGGTAAGCGGGTCGACGGGCAGTCCTCGAAGGTACCGCCGCATCGTCGTTCCGCGAACCGTCGCTTCCTCCCCGGTCAATTTGACCCCGAGAAGCGCATCCAACGTCTTGGGATACCCGTAGATGCTGGTCACATCTTTACAGGTCAGCTTGTTCTTCAGGCAAACAGGCCCAAGCAGCGCATCGCCATCCCGATTCCATTCCAACTTAAAGGTATCAATGGCCGCTCGGATGGTCCGCAACTGCTGGCGCAATTCGATTTCCTGCCGCCGTTGCGTCGTGACCTTGCTCAAAGGCATCGCGATTGAGGCGAGAATCACGACGATCGTCATGGTGACAAGAAGCTCAAGAAGCGTGACCCCAGACTCTTTCACCGGACCCTCACGACCCCCGTCCCGACTTCGGTCGCTTGCGCCCCGCCGTCACGATCAGCCGCGGCAAGCTCGACCCTCACCGGAGAAACACCGACGGCAACAGCTCCAAATGTTACGGTCACAGATCGAGGAGCGCGGCTGTCCGTTTTAGACAAACGAAACGTCAACCTCCCCGCGTCCTCACCCCCACCATCGTTTCCAGAGGCCGCCGCATCGAGCAGCTCCGCATCGCCGATTCGCTTGAAGTGCAACACCAGCGGATCGTATTCCAGCTGAAAGACACCATCGGCCGATGCCTGAAGGCGCCCATCCAAGATCGAAAGCTTGATCTCTTTTCCGACTTGGACCGCCGCATCGCCGGGCTGAATAGAAAGGATCGGGCCACTGACTGCGGCCTTCATCAGAGAAGCAGCTGACGTTTTGTCGCTCTTGGACCGTATGCCGTTGGAAGCGAGTGATCCGAGTCCGGTCTGACTGCCGGAAAGATGGGCCAGCGTTTTTTTCGGCGCACTAGAGAACAGCGGCGTGGTCGCATAACTTGTCTCAGTCCCGGACCAGAAGGCCTGGTTGGTTGATCCGGGTGCCAACGGGGATTGCATGATACGAGGGGTAATCGTCAAGATGACTTCGGTCGTCACCCGTTCCGTTTTGAATGAGCTGAGCCAATTCCCGATGAGAGGCAGATCGCCGATCCACGGCATGGTCACGCGAGTCTTGCGATCCTCCTCCTGAATCAAACCGCCGAGCACGATGGTCTCCCCGTCACGCATATTGAGTGTCGTTTCCGCAGATCGATTGCCGAAACGAAACTGCTGGATCGGCGGCGAGGCCTGTAAGGTCACCTGGTCGCCGATGCGAATCACTTCAACTTTCATCTTCAAGGAAAGTTCGTTGCCCAATCGAATGGATGGCTCCACCGTAAGCTTGACTCCGGTGTCCCGAAACTCAATCGACGTGACGGTTGAGGTTGTCGGCACAGCCCCGGTTGCCGCCTGTCCAGGCAACACATTGGTGGTCGACAAGAGAATCGGCTGCTTGTCTCCGATATTAATCTCGGCCTTCTTATTGTTCACCACCCGCACCTTTGGCGCAGCCAGTGTCTTAGCGTCCGATTCCTGCTTGAAAAAATCGAGCAAAACACTCGTTGGAAGACGAAACAGATAGCTGTCCGGCCCAAGGCTTGTTAGCTGGCGATAGGTCATTTGGACGGGATCTGCCGCCAGCGCCCCGGTAAACCCGGGAGGAATGAGTCCGGCGCCGGCCTGTTTGGGATAATTCAATCCGTACGTCTGGTTCTTGGTGCGATTGACTTCCAGCACTTCCAGATCAAACAGAACTTCCGGCTCTTGCCGGTCGTTGGAAAGAATGATCCGCTCCGCGAGATCCAGCTTCTCCGGTTGATCGCGGATTACGATGGCATTGAGTTGTTCATTGGCATGCATCCGCTTCGAGTCCAGCATGCTTTTGAGCAACACCAACATATCCTTGGCCTTGGCCGTCGAAAGATAAAACGTCCGGATCATCAGATCCTGATACTGCTCCTGCTTCTGCTTGGTGTTCGGGCTGATGATGAGGACTCCTGGCGAGACCTGCCTGGAGAAGAGACTATTGCTGTTCAAGATCAAGTTCAGCGCATCCTCAAATGGCGTATCCTGGACCCCGATGGAAATCGGATCGTTCCGGACATCTTTATCGAAGATCAGAGTGAACCCGCCCACCTTCACCACCCCCTCCAATACCTCTTTGATCCCTGCGTTCTTGAATCGCATCGTCACCGGCTGCTTCAGGCGGTCGCCGCGCATGGCAGCCTGCTGCTCTTCCGTCAACCGGCTGATACTTTCAAGCGGATCTTTGAAGGTAGGATCCAGCTCCGCAGCCCTGGTATAGCCTCCCATCGCCTCGTCGGTTCGGCCAAGCTGGGCCAGCCGCTCGGCTTCGCGGAAATGCGAGCGAGACTCTTTCAATCGGGTCGCTTCTGCCAGACTGGCCTGATGAGCCAGATTGGCAGGCTCGATGGTCAGCGCCCGCTTGAACTGCTCAATCGCCAAATCCATTTGCCGTTCTTTGAGAAACGCCTGCCCGCGGTCATGGTAGAGGCCCGCGGCCCGCTCACGCGCCATCGCGTACTTGCTGGTGAGACCCGGATCAAATGGATCATTCTTCAGAGCCTCCTTGTAGGCGAGACTGGCCTCCTCCCAATTCCCGGCGGCCAAATGCTGATCACCGCGTTTCGCGTCCTGAGAGGCGAGACAACCCGCGAGAAGAATAAGAGACAAAAGCACCGGGGCAATTTGCCCTAAGTGGGGGAAAAACCTATCGACACGAATCAGTAAACTCCACATCACAATGCCAGCAGCCTTTCATTAGACCAGCAGAAGAACAGCCCGGAAGGATGGAAGTTTGATACCAGATACATCTGGCTACTTATACTACATATTGAGAAGTTCAGAAAGAACTTGTCAATAGGCAGTAGCACGAGGAACCCTGTGAAGGTTGGAGCCTACAGGTCCGTCCCCACTCGTTAGTTGAAAGCGCACGAGCAATGATTGAGGGACGGGACGGCTGAAAACCGTATCAGCCGTCCCCACTAATCTAGAGGCGCCAATACTTTATTGAGGAAGGGACTTGTGAAGGGTCAAAGATACTCTTCACATCGATCAGGACTCCGCTCTTCTGATCACGCAAGGGCTTTAACAGTTCACTCAGCCCCATCTCAAGGAAACTCCGGTGAGCCACCGCCACGATCACCCCGTCAACATCCTTGATCTGTTTCAAATCAACCAATTTGATCCCGTACTCATGCACAGCTTCCTCCGATTCTGCGATCGGATCGTGCACAACCACTTGCACACCATACTCAAGAAGCTCGTTGATGATATCAGGGACTTTGCTATTGCGAAGATCAGGCACATTCTCTTTGAAGGTCAATCCGAGCACCGCGACCTTGAGTTCATTGACCGGCCGTGGAAGCCGGCTCAGGAGCTTCATCGTCTGCTCAGCGACGAACTTTCCCATGCCATTGTTGATCCGGCGGCCTGAAAGAATCACCTGAGGATGGTACCCCACCGACTCGGCTTTCGCCGTCAGGTAATAGGGATCCACCCCGATGCAATGGCCGCCGACCAAGCCAGGTGAAAATCTCAGGAAATTCCATTTCGTGCCTGCAGCTTCCAAGACCGACTTCGTATCGATTCCCAACCGATGGAAGATCAATGCGAGCTCGTTCATCAACGCGATATTGAGATCGCGCTGCGTATTCTCAATCACCTTCGCCGCTTCAGCCACCTTGATACTGGACGCGCGGTGGATTCCGGCTTTCACCACTGTCTCATAGGTCTTCGCAACGATTTCCAGCGATTCAGCATCCTGCGCTGAAACGACCTTGATGATTTTCTCAAGCGTATGTTCCTTGTCGCCTGGATTGATGCGCTCCGGGGAATATCCGATCTTGAAATCGACCCCGGCCTTCATCCCTGACATTTTTTCAAGGATGGGCAAACACACCTCTTCCGTAGCGCCGGGATAGACCGTCGACTCATAAACAACAATGGTGCCCGGAGCCAAGTTCGAGCCGATCAGCTCGGACGACTTCTGTAAGGCTGTAAAATCAGGCTGAAGCGCCTCGTTGATAGGCGTCGGCACCGCGACAATAATGAAATCAGCAGCCTTGAGCTCCGCCGGCTCCCACGTATACTGCACCTGCGAAGCCTTGAGATCTGCGCTTGACACTTCGCCTGTTCGATCGACCCCGCGCCGCAGCTCCGCAATCTTGGCCTTGTTTATATCGAATCCAACGACCGGGCCTTGCTTGCCGAACGCCACGGCAATGGGCAAGCCCACGTATCCCAACCCAACGACAGCAATTGACCGAGCCTGCTCTTTACCCATACTTCCTCCAAAGTCCATCTATTGGAGCACCATGGCAGAAGCCCTAAAACCAGTCAAGAAACTATGCGCTTCTTTCCAAATGTTCGATTCTCATTCGGGGCACACCACATAATGGACACACCCGCACAATCACAAACCGTTGCGGTGCCCGCAGGAGAGCGAAGCGCGGATCGGCAGGATCAACAAACCGTTCGCGTCTCAAATATTCCCAGAAGATCCCGCACATTGAAAAAATAGGCAGTCGAGAGATAGCTCACAGCACTCTCTGAGGGAAGCCCTCTCACCATCAAGGAATCATTGACTACCAGTCCCCAGGATAACCATGCGAAGAACCGCGAAGCATCGAACTGACACGATAGCCCCAGCGCCATCTGGGAAACAAAGATTCCCCCCTGAAAAGCACCAGCATGTTCTCCCCCCCCTACGCTTGCGCCCCCATCGGTGCAACACCCAGCCCGGCACCCTCCTCAACACTAGCTTCTAACTGCTTGAAAAAACGCCACCTCCGCAAATGGCCATACAATCCTCGAAGCATCTATGACAGGGCACCCATCTTGCTCTAGCTCACCACGGTTGCTGATCATCCACCGTGAGGTAGATGGCCGGCGCGCAGGGCGGTCAAGCAACACGGAGGCCCCTTACTATGTACGCTCCAACGAAATCTTTGAGCGCCAAGATATCGCAACGGTTACTACTCGGCATCGCTGTGGCAGGCGTGATGGCAATGGATATTCAGATACCGACGGCCACCCACGCAGCCACCATCACTCAAGAAAATGCCGCCTTACAGACTCCGAATTCGTCAACGAAGACTCTCTCGGCTCCTGCGAAACCGTCATCGGCGGGGTCACGAAAGTCACATCGCCTGGTCCGCCGCCCGGCCCCCCTTGGCAGCAGCCAGACCGGGGCGATGAGCACAGCAACATTAAATCAAGCCCCATTGACACCCGCCATCAGCACTGTCCCTGCAAAGACAGTGTCCCAGGAGCCAGGGACAACCTCGACCAGAGAGGGAGCAGCAGACAAGCAATCGCCTCCGGTCAGCTTCGCAGCACCGATTGCCGGGCCGCTTGCACTCATGCAGACGGCGCCGGTCACCTCTGCGGCGGCAGCCCCATCCACACTGATGGGAAGCGCGCAGCCATCGACGAGAGTCGCTGCGGCAGCTCCGTCCGGAGCGCGCGGACCAAGCCTTCCCGGCCGAATGCAGCGGCTTCTGTCTGAGCTGCCCGGCGCGGCGCAAATCGTGGCCTATCAAGAAGAGGATCCTGACCCGACAGTGGTCACCCCCACACTCACTCGCAACCCAAGTGTCTTTTCATTTTCGGCAGTGCAGAACGGATCCAGCCCGGCAGCCCAGTCTCTTACCATTACCAACACGGGGCCGGGGACGTTAGCCTGGACCGCATCATCCAATAGCGCCTGGCTGACATTGAATAACGCCACCTCGGCCTCGGGTACCAACCTCGGCTCGGTTGGTATACGGGTGAATCCAGCCGGTCTCTCGGTTGGAACTCATAGCGGCCTGATCACTATCGTCGGGACAGGCGCAGCCAACTCGCCACAGATGGTCACAGTGAGCTTTGACGTCACTGCTGCTCCTACTCCCACCATCGGTTTGAGCGCGACGACATTATCCTTCTCCGCCGTACAGGGAGGAAGCAACCCGGCCAACAAGACGATCTCCATTTCCAACTCCGGAAGCGGAACCCTGAACTGGACAGCAACTGAAAACGCAAGTTGGCTGAGCCTAAGCCCTGCCTCAGGAACCGGATCCGGAACGATATCGGTCGCGGTCAATACATCCGGTTTATCCGTCGGCACCATCAGCACTCCCATCACCATCACCGCTTCCGGAGCCACCAACACACCGCAAACGGTGACCGTCTCGCTCACCATCACAGCAGCGGCGGTTCCTCCGGCGATTGGAGTCACTCCTGGAAGTCTGACCTTTACGGCGCAACAGGGAAGCGGAAACCCAACGCCACAGTCACTGGCCGTCAGAAACACCGGGGGCGGCACGCTGACCTGGACCGTCAGCAACAATGCCGCGTGGCTCTCGCACTCTCCAACCTCCGGGACCGGAACCGGCACCGTGACGATTAGTCCGGTCACCGGAAGTCTCGCGGCAGGCACCTATACCGGCGCGGTCACGCTTTACGCGACCGGGGCCGCAGCCGTCACTATTCCGATCACCTTCACAATCACCGCGCCGGCCGCTCAACCGACCATCGGCCTGAGCCCCACGAGTCTCACGTTCAATGCCACCGCCGGCGGGAACAATCCTTCGAACCAGACCATCGCGATCACCAACACCGGCACAGGATCCCTGACCTGGACAGTGACGGACAACGCCAACTGGCTGACGGCGACCCAATCGGGGAATTCAGTGGTCACGAGCGTGAATATCGCGGGCCTGGCGGCAGGAAGCTATAGCGGGGTTATCACCGTGGCTGCATCAGGGGCCACGAACACCCCGCGGACGGTGCCAGTCACACTGACCATAGCGGCCGCTACCCAACCGACGACTGGAACGGTTACACTATCCTGGGTTCCCAATAGCGAATCAGATCTCGCAGGATATAAGGTGTATCGCGCAACTGCCTCAGGGGGATATGGCGCCCCCATTGCCACGGTACCGGCAGGAACCTCTCAATACGTATCCAGTGGTCTAGCAAAAGGATTCACGTACTTTTTCGTGATCACAGCTTATGATCAGGCAGGGAATGAAAGCCCCTACTCGAGCGAAACAAGTAAGAGCCTCTATTAACAACCGTTCAGAGAGCCAGGTTAGGTGTGGTAAAACTTTCCATGTCTCTGGTTGTACTCGGACAAGCTTAAAAGGAAAAGGAAAGACACATGAGCATGGAAAGCGTTTGTAGAAACCGATTATCAACCGCGGTGCGCGTTGCCTGTTTAGTCCTAAGCTGCATTGCACTAGCACCTTCGTGGTCCAATGCGGCTGTGTATTGGGAAGACGGATTTGAGCCAGGCAACACAGGCTATGCTGTGGTTGGTGGCATGTCCCTCTCTTCAAGCCCCGTATATAGCGGAGCATACTCACTGAAAGAACATTTTTTAGGGAGTCACATCCAAAGCGGAACCTACTCCGATCGATTTCTAGGAACCTCGACAGAAGACCTCTGGTCACGCTATTACATATACCTCGACAATTTCATTACTGATCAAACACAAACCAAAATCATGCTCCAAGGCGAAGAATGCTGCTATCCTAGCTTTTGGTGGGGAATGCTATTTGGTCAGACCGCACTTAGCGTGCAGATACAAGGCCTTAACGGAGGGTCAGAAACGGTAAATATCTATGGACCACAGATTCCTCAGAACCGCTGGGTCTGCGTAGAGACACACATCAGAATGAGCGCTCCCGGTGTGACCAACGGCGTAATAGAGGCGTGGCTAGATGGGGTCCAAGGAATCGCAAGATATGATCTCCAGATGCGCGAGGCCAGTCTCAATGGAAAGAATAGCCCAACCGCAAAGTTCACGTTTAATCGATTATATGTGCAATATGGTAGTGGTGACTTGTATCTAGACAATTTAGCAGTTGGCGATCAGCGTATCGGATGTTCCGGAGAACTTCCCCAAAGCAATAGCCCTGCTCCCCAAACCCAGAATCCAATTCCGTCTCCACCTATGACGAGTCAACCACCGCCTCAATCAGCACCAACTTCTCCACCGACACCGCAAGGTCTAAGGTTCGAATAATATTAATGGGGATATCAACATGAAGAATCTAACGCCTCCAATGAATATGGTTCTCAATGCCTTCGCCTTATTTATCTTGCTGACATGCATTCCACTACTTTCTCACGCCGCTACTTTCTGGGAAGACGGCTTTGAATCGGGAAATACCGGGTACAATATTGTCGGCGGCATGTCCTATGATTCCGGCAGAGTTCGTAGTGGCGCGCGGTCACTCAGACAGACATTTTTGGGCAATCATATCCAGGGTGGAACCTTTACAGACCGCACATTCAGTAAGACAGAGGAACTCTGGTCGCGATTCTATTTCTATTTCCCTTCCTCTTTTCAAGTCGACGCCCAGTCGCAAACCAAGATGATGCTCCAGGGCGAAGAATGCTGTTATCCTAGCTACTGGTGGGGCATGCTGTTCGGCGCCCCAAACTTAACCGTACAAGTACAAGGCATTGTTCTTCCTAATGGCAGCTTGGACACCATCAATTTGTACGGGGCCGATATTCCAAGAGATCAGTGGGTCTGTATCGAAACACACATCAAGAACAACACGCCCGGAGCGGCAAATGGAATAGTTCAAGCATGGATGAATGGCGTTCTCGCGCTAGACCGCAACGACATTGCCATGCGTGCAGCGACCTTTAACCAAAATAACAGCCCAACTGCTGGATTTACTCTAAATCGTCTATACGTCCAATATGGGGGTCCAGGAGATCTCAACTACGACGATATCGCCGTTGGCAATACACGAATTGGCTGCCCCGGTGGCAACACACAAAATACCGACACAACACCTCCTCTCCCACCTTCAGGTTTTACAGCCCGTTAATAGCGGCTCGATCATTGAAATGGCATTCGCATCTAGGTCCTTCGCGCAATGGCAAACGGCCTCAGCTCCGAAGAGAGTTAGCCAAAGTGATGGAAGAACAGGATTTTTCAGGCTGACCGACAACAGCCTTCGCAACAGCGTCTCGATGAAGTACGGGATGATCTTACTGGGCCCTGAAACACTTCTCACCCGCGGAAGGCGTTTCAGGAATTGCAGGTATCGCCCCGCGGGTACGTGGCTTGGCCAGATGGCTCTCGAGCTAGTGGGCCCAGTTGAATGTCCCATTCCACCACAGGTTAGGTAACTCCATGCCAATTACCCATCTCCTCCAATGCAGCAGGGGTTATGCCCATGATCGGATATCTGCAATCACTTTAAGGAACTTCATCGTCCTTGGCTGCAACCAAAGAGGTGATGCAGCTTCAACTCCTAACTCAACCGTCCGTAATGACTGCGGAATCAAATCCATAACTCATAGACCATTGGCGTCAGAAAGAAGTGTGCTTCCCCGATGGCTCTCTACTATCGCAGGGGTGGCAATATCAATCACTTTTCTCCCACCACCAACCAACGGGACAATATATTGGGAAGACAACTTCGACGACGGCGTCCTGAATGATACCTGGGATGTTTCGGCCTGCGGCCCTCCTGCGAACTACCCCCAAGGATGTAACGCCCACATTTCCAGCAAGCGAAGCGTTTCAGGATCAAATAGCTTGCTGTCCGAATACCATCCGACCAATCCTGAAATTCAAAGCGGGACATATTACGACCGAGGGTTCCCGCCTACAGATGATATTTGGATCAGGAACTGGTATCGCACTGAAGCGAATCCCCCGGGCACATCGTTTCGGTATGCCAACGCAAATGAGGCCCCCATCCCCCCTGTCAAACAAGCGGCCTCTGGGGCAGGAGGAAAATATCATTACATTAAGGGCACAGGACCGGGAAACCGTATTTCTGGTTTCTTCATCAATTTCTATGGCGACCGGGCGCAAGGCTTCAGCCTCCAGAATCATTACGGTCCTTGCCCGAACACAGGCTACGGCCCCTATGATAGCTGCAACTACTATCCCAACCGTGCAGCAGTGCAGCTGCAGGACAACATATGGTACTGCATCGAGTACCACGTGAAGCTGAACACACCGGGAAAAGACGACGGGATTATCGAAATGTTCGTGAACGGCATCTTGTCGATGGGGTACTACGATGTCTTGGCAAGAGGGCCGGCGCTCGTAAATGGGAACGGGCCCAATTCAACGTTTGATCGTATAACCCATTACACACAATACAATTCTGGCTTGCGCTATACCGACGACCTTGCAGTCGGCAATACCCGAATTGGTTGCAGTAAGGGCAGAGGGGGCCCTGACCCGCCCCCTCCAGCATCACCGAGTCAGTTAGATCTCAGATAAGTAACAAGGGAACCGAACGGCTATTAGTACATTCACTTGGTGAACAATCACCTCGAGAGTGACAGAGCTAGGCTTCTTCGATGAACACAAGAGGGGAAGCAACAGTATGGAGATATAACCAGGCAACCGCATCTTCCGAGAAAGGGGCCTGAAACATTGCAATCGAAAGGACAGCCTATGATGTCTCCACTCAAGATACTTCGTTACATAGCGGCATACACTGGATTTATGATGTTGGGAATTTCCCAAGTACAAGCCGTCACGTTATTATCCGAAGACTTTGAAGGCAGCGCTGCACAGATCGCGGCTCGTTGGCCTGGACAAAGCTATTGTTGTTTCCCCAATACAGGCGGGCCGTTCAATATCGTCACATCGCCAGTTATGTCCGGCTCACAATCCCTACGTTATAACTATACCGGCACGCAAGCAGATAGTCCTCCGCAAGGCGGCGGGCATGCGGAATGGGACTATCACCATGGTGCACGTGAAATCTGGCTAACATGGTATTCCTACATGGAACCCGGGTTCAAAACAGCGGGAGGGGTACACAGCGGGGCAAACGAGCTTCTCTCTGTGGCCACGAAGAGCCTCTATAGCTACATGTACTCACCGAGCACGGGGAGTACACACGGCTGGGTGTTCCACTACTTCTACGGGGGGCGCCAGCTAACCCTCTCCGCACAGGGGATAAAAGATCACAAGGGTCCTAACGGACCAGGGACGGGCACGGCTATTCCCTACGATACCGAAAATATGTGGCAGAATATCCAATCCTATAATCAGCCTGACGGCCAATGGGTTGGTTACGAGGCACGATTTAAGCTGAATACACCAGGGCATGCAGACGGCATCTATGAGCTCTACATCACACCAGTCTCAGCGGGCACACCAACCTTCCTTGCAGCTCGCCATGCCAATCGTGAATTTGTTGATGCAGCCAACTCTGGGCAAATGCCTGGTGATTCCTATTGGTATCGGACAAAAATCTATCGGCAAGATGGCCGCGGCTCTCTATATATTGATAACATCACCGTCACCACTACCCGCTTCGGAATCCTCGGAGGGGTACCGAGGGACACGACTGCGCCCAACGTGCCAGCTGGACTTACTGCAAAATGAACACCTGGCATTACCTGCATATTAGGCAGGTAATCTTTTCTAGCAATTAACAAACAGTTTCAGCAGTACAAGGAGGCGGCGGAGACTACATAGGTGGAAGTGATTTGCTAGCAACGGGGCCTTTGGATATGAGAGTGTCCATGTCACTTTGCTAATTAGCTTCTGCCACACCCCAAATTATTCCCACGTTACTCTCTAATCAAGATCGTATTCTCCCCAATCCGTGAACGCATCCAGCTAAGTCCCTTAGTTGCATTTAGGAGTGCCTCGCTACAACCAGGCAATATCCAGTCATGGAGTTCAATAATAATTACCCCTACTCGATCAATCCATTGTGCACTGCCCCTACCAAAAAGCTCCCTTTCAGCACCCTCAATGTCAAGCTTCAGAATATCCACACGGTCTTCTCCGGCTAGCTTCAGAATACTGGGTATACTCAACGCCTGCACTCTAGAAGTTGCACCAATAGAGGCCTGCTGAACCCTAAATGCCCACTTCTCATCACTAGGATTCTCTATTTCCACATGGGTATCAGAGCTCCAAATTGCAGCCCTCATCGTGGTGATATTACTGAATCGTTTCCCATTCTGTTCGAGGATGTCATAGTTCGAGCCTTCGGGCTCAAAAGCCCAGATAGCTGCGCGGGGGAACCTTCGCGCGAAGAATACACTTGCACAGCCAACATTGGCACCACCATCAATAATAAACTTAGGGGTCATTTCACCAATAGGAAGATCGTATTCCAGACCAATAAATATCTGCTCAAAAGCAGCAACATCGGTAGTATGTGGGCGCAACAAGATACTATCCCTGCTGCCCGGCAATTGTATAGGGACAAGCCCATGCCCACAGACCAACTTCACAAGAATTTTCGTCCCTCTCCCCGCACCATATGCAGCAACATACCGCTGAAGACGGCTCTGCAGGTCGTTCAATCTCGTACCTAGACCCATGGCTTGCCTTCTTTAGCCGATGCCATCACCAAATCTCCACACGCATTCGCAATATCCGCAAGCATTCGGCCCTCACCAGCGCAACGTTCGGCATATTTTCGTCCTGCATCCGCAACTTGTTTTCTGAAAGCACCATCTTTCCATAGCTTTTCAATAGCGTGGGCTAACGCTGCCGGATCCTCGGGAGGAACAATAACAGCCTCCTTATCCAAAAGCCCACGAGTCTGCGGCCCCTCTGAAATAATGACGCAACGTCTGAGCGCCATTGCAAGGAGGTAAAGACTCAACCCTGGAGCATAGATACTATTCGAAAACGCGGGGATCACTACGATCTTTGCTCTCCGGATATACTCAACCCATGTATCATTATTTCCATCGTGCCGCTCCGGGCGCACATTTGGCGGCAAACCAGTCAGATCAACAGGTGTTCCGTGTAGCGCCATGAATGACGGATCCTGCTGATATAGCAGAAGGCCAGGGAATGACACCTGCGCCATCGCCCGCTTAAAGGTCTCCAGATCGCGAAGACTTCTCCCTCCACAAAACACATATTCACCTTCACCATCCGCGGCCTCATCATGGGAAATGATCTCCCAGGAGTTGACCTTAAACGGAACAAAACGTGATTTAGCCGAAGTAATCCCAAACCATCTCTCATATCCAGCCAGATCGGTAAAAAACAGGATGTGGAGGTCTACCTTCTTGAGAAGGAAGCGCTTAAGCACAGTGGCAACCCGTTGCTTCCAACCGGTCGGTTCATTCAAGTGAATATCAAGAGACACCAGCCGCCATCTGTGGAACGGCCTGAGCCACCGCATCAGGCAAAGGCCAAACAATCCTCGGGTACTGCTATTCATCAGGACAATATCGTACCCTTTCATCCTTGAAAACAGCTTCATTCCATTTATAAACGTATCGTCCTCTTGAATGTAGTCCGCTTCGATCGCATAGCGCTCCGTGCTGACCCCGTGGAAACGAGGCAGGCCGGAAAGAACGCGCACAGCTTGCTTCTTCATTTATCGCCCCTCACTTCACTACTGGAATTGTTTGCCTATGCATATACCCTTCAATCCATAGCATGAAAGACAACAGAACCCAAATTTTCGTTTCATGATTCGAATGGCCGCGCGCATGCTCATTGAGCATATTCTCAATAGACTTCTCCTTGAACATGCCCAGCTCTCTTAAATGCGGCGCCGACAAATGTGCATACACCAAATCTCGTAACGGCCCTCGCAACCAAGCTCCAAGCGGAATTGAGAACCCCTGCTTCCGGCGATGCAAGATGGAATCAGGAAGAGTTCCCTCCATAGACTTGATCAAGATATGCTTTTTCTCCCACCCCTTTAGTTTCAAATGGGAAGGAATCGTGGCTGCAAATTCCACCAGCTTGTGATCTAAAAATGGGACTCTGACTTCCAGTGAGTGCCACATGCTGAGGCGATCCGCTTTCCGCAATTCGTCGTCCGGCAGATAGGTCTCCATATCCGTCAGCAAGATCCATTCAAGCGGATCCCGGCATTGCTCGACCTTATGCATGGCCAGCTCTGCGCTGCCCACGTGAGCCTTTCTCAACTCTTTCAAGAAGTCCTGACTAAAGAGACTAGCCTTATCCGGCTCCGTAAACGCCGAAAGGTACTGTTGGTATCGCTCTGGCAGGGGCAGAGACGCACCATCGACAAAACGCTTCATCCGATCAATCCAGAGCCCGGCCAGGTCCCACTGCGGCAGCGAGTGAATCAGCGCGCGAAGACTATGCCTGAGCACTCCAGGCAATCGCTGGTAGGAGTTCGCCGCAAGGGCACCACGATATCGCTCGTACCCGGCAAATAGCTCATCCCCTCCGATCCCGGACATGGCAACCGTCACCCACTGCCTGGCTGCCTGACACACGAGGTAGTTGGGAATCATCGAGGAGTCTGCAAACGGCTCATCAAAGGCCTCAAGCATCAACGGGAGAATCGACTCCACTTGCGCCTGGGGATTGTCGTAGACGCACTCTGAATGGTCCGTCTTGAATAACTCGGCAACCGCTCTCGCATAGGGACGCTCATCGGCTCCCGGCTGCCCCTCTCCAAACCCAACGGTAAACGTCTTCACATTTCCTGGGCAAATCTTGGCCATCAACGCAACGATGGCACTGGAGTCGATGCCCCCGCTCAAGAATGAGCCGAGCGGCACCTCGCTTACCAGATGCAAGCGCACTGCTTCTTCGAGGTGATGCAGCAGGCCTTCACGATAATAATCAACCGATTTACTGTGATCTGTGGAAAATTTGAGCTGCCAGTATCGCCGCGTCGTCAGCTCTCCGTCCCTCCACACCGCGGTATGTCCGGGAGGCAACTCCGCGATTCCCCGATAGATCGTTCGCGGTCCTGGCACATACTTGAAGGTGAAGAAGTCTGAGACAGACTGAAGATCCATCTGCCGTTCATAGCGATCGACGGCAAGCAAGCATTTCAGCTCAGACCCGAAATAGAGATCTCGCCCATCCTGCCAATAATACAGCGGCTTGATTCCGAAGCGATCTCTGGCTAACAAGAGCTTTTTTTGGCGCAGATCCCAAAGGGCAATCGCAAACATGCCGCGCAAATGCGTGACATAATCTTCACCGAAGTCTTCATACAGATGGACAATACATTCAGTGTCCGAATGACTGGTCAGGACATGCCCGCGCTTTAAGAGCCCCTCGCGGAGCTCTTGGTAATTGTAAATCTCTCCGTTGAAGACCACTGCCAGCGTGAGATCTTCATTAAAGACCGGCTGCCGTCCGCTGTTGACGTCGATGATCGCGAGGCGACGCATGCCCAACCCGACCTGCCCGTCGAAGAAGAATCCGTCGTCGTCGGGTCCGCGCCGCCGTATTAGCGCGCACATCCGACGGACTAATTGCTGGTCAATCTGTCCGAGCTCTGCATGAACACTGCCGACAATGCCGCACATATCAGATGTATTCTCCCCTTCGGAAGTCTTATCCGGCTATCGCTTGATTCCTAGCGGTGAATTCGTAGGCCTCAATCAAAGCTTTGGCTACAACAGCCCACGAATAGACCTCATGAACACGATCGGCCCCGGCTCGCGACAAACGTACCCTCAACGCCTGATCACCAAGCAACTCCAATATGGCTCGGGCAAATTCGTCTTCGGAATTCGCCAAAAGCAAATGCTTGTCATGCCTCAAGGAAAGACCAGAAGCCGCAAACGATGTTGCGACCACAGGCACTCCCATCGCCAGACTATCCAGAATCTTAAGCCGTGTCCCTCCACCGCTGAGGATCGGACAGATGCATACGGCCGCTTTCTGAAAGTACGGTCTAACATCATCTACGAATCCGGTGATGCAAATGCGAGAATCTGATCTTCCGAGCTGCACAAGCCAATCAGGCGGATTTCTTCCAGCTACACAGAGCTTTACATCGGGCGACTGTGCGATAAGTCGCGGCCAAATCTTCTGAAGAAAATACTCCATGGCCTCCTGGTTCGGATGCATGTCCATACTGCCGCAAAACAGGATGGTGTTCCCGCCGGGATCAAGCCGGGGAGTAAAGTAGCTTGTATCCACCCCATTTGGTACCACCCGGATCTCAAGACCTGGGCAGGCGCCGGCTAACACTGCTCCTTCACCTTCTGACACGACGACATTGGCGCCAAATCGCGGACACCACATCTGCTCAGCGGACACTAGTTTCGAGGATTCCAATTCAAAGTATCTTCGCAAGACCGGGTTTGCGGTCTTCGTTGCCCGCACAGCAATTTTACTTGACTCAACGTCATGGTGAGTAAGAACGGTCCCGGCTTGACCCACCAAAGGATGATACTGCGCCAAGCCTAACGCATCGAAATGTACAACATCTGGGGCAAACTCCTTGACTGCCTTCCTCAGCTTCCTCGCCATTTCCTCTGACCTCAGCCAGAGAAAATCATAAGGCTCTCGAGATACCAATCCCTGAATCGCAATCCCGTATCGTGTGCGTAAAACAGACGACTGGCGGAGAGGAACCCAATCGACCGATGCGCAAAATTTAGAGAGCGCAGCGACGCAATCTTCCGGAGTAATGTGTTCCGGCCGAGTTACCGGCTGGTCGAAGGCCAACAGGTGCAACTCACACTGGCTCGCCACCTCGCGAATAAGATTGTAGTTTCGCTGAAGCGCACCACCTTTCGGTGGATAGCCAATATTGTGCCCGAGCCAAAGAACTTTCATGTGTTCCACTTCTCAATGCTTATTGTCTATGAGGCCTGGCGCCAATCTGCCTCAAGGCTGAGGATGTAGTCTGCACGAGCAGTCCAAAGCTCACGCCCAAACCCAAACCGAAGCGGCCACGCAAAGCCCCTAATAGGAACCGTGCGACTCGAGGTGATCCGAAATCCTGTTTCTATCAACAACTTATCGCACTTGCGTAAGCTCATTTGATTCAATCCGCCTTCCACCTCTTGATATCTCTTCGCTCCGTCCGTCCTATGGCGTGATCTCCAGGCCATTACAAGTGGTTCTGGACACCACAATTGTATCCAGGGCAATCGCGTTAGATATTCTAGGTGAGCACCGTACGGGTGATACCAGGGAGGACCAAACGACAGATAAACGCGGCCGGTCGGCTTCAAAATCCTCCGCCAATGTAAAAGAATCTTTTTGGGATCAGAGTAGTGCTCAAACGCATTAAGTGAGAGTACGAAATCAGCTGACCGAGGAGGAACTATCTCAGGGTACCCGGAAATGATGTTAGGCCTGCCGCTGAAGGCCTCAGGATGTGGACGAATATCCACTGCATACACCAATCTTGCAACCTCCGACAAATCCAAACTCAGGATGCCGCGTCCACATCCATAATCGACAACGTCTTTACCAGAAACTTCTTCTTGGATCTTAGGGAATATGGTTGAAACACTTCGGAGGCTCGAATGAAACTCACTATCCATACCGGGTCTCCAATACGTTAAAGCTGCCCAGTCACCCTGTGGTGCATATCCATGTCTACTTTGCGAAATCCGTTGGCTGGTCAGGAAGGTGTTGAAAATCTGATCCCAGACTCTTAATTCCAGTCGTGTCGTAACAACGCACGCTGAAAACTTTGGCTACATTAATCGCTGGCTTGCCGGGACGAAGAAGTTTTTGCAACACAGTCGCCACCCACGAGAGCGGCACAAGCACAAAGGTCGGGAGCCAGATCACCGTGAGATCCGGGTTGGTTTTTCGAAGATGATCCAACAGCTCGCGTTTGGTCGGAGAGACGGGGTCGAGCAGATTCAACGGCCCAGGCACGCTCTCCCACATATCAGTCATCCATGCCAGGAACCGGCCGGCAAATCCCACATCCACGACACCCAGCCTATCGCGTGGGGAACCAACCGCCACAAAGAAATTTCCCAGCCGCTTGCCGAGACGGCCCGGAGGATCGAAATCCCGATAGTCCACCAAGGCACCAGGACGAATCACCTTGACCGACAAGCCCAGCTCCTCCCCCAAATCAACGGCACGCCGTTCCGATTCGAGCTTGCCCCACACATAGGGCCCGGATCCCTTGCTGCTTGGCTCCAGTGGATGATGGTCCCCGATCGGACCTCCATGGCCCTGAGCCAACACCGCCAGACTACTCACATGGACAAAATGCGCGACACCGGCGGCAGCCGCGCCCCTGACCATGTGCGACGTGGCATCGAGCGAATTTCGCTGGTGTTCCGGCCACCCGCCGGCAGTCTCTGCGGCTGCGTGAATCACCGTATCGACGCCCTTGAATAAATGCGCGCCGGCGCCCGTTGCCACATCCGCCACGACATATTCAGCCCCGGCAATCCGCTCCCAAGGCGAAGGCTCGCGACGCGCCACCACGCGGACGGGACGACCGCGCCCCAGCAAGGCACGGACGATCTCTTTCCCGAGAAACCCGGTTCCCCCCGTCACCAACACACCCCGGCTATCGACAGGCCTCGGGGCTGCCAACGCCAAAGCCTTTGCCTCTCCGACCTTGAGGGCCTCGGCCACCCGCTCACAGATGCGAACGGTTTCCAGGAGACTTTCGGGAGAGAGCGGAGATGGGGTGCTTGTCCGCACAGATTCGTAGAAAGCACCGAAGAGTTCGGCCAGCCCAGGGTAGCTGCGCTGGCTCTTGAGAAACCGGCGCGCCATTGCCGACGTGGTTCCAGTCAGGAGTTGCCAGGCCTGTCGATAGGGAGCGAAGAGCTTGTCGACGCCCGACGAGCCCGGACCGATCGCCCGCTGCGTAGTACTCCGGACATAGTCAGCAAAGAGAGAGCCGTTTTTCCCAATCACGCGCAGATAACTCTCAACAGGGCGGCCTTCGAGGGTCACAATCAATGTCCCGGTCACTCCACCGCGCCGGACGAGTGCATGCACCGTCCCGACTTGACTCACTTCGAGCGAAACCAACTCGATGCGCCCCTCCCCCGACTGTTCAAGGACCCGCAACAGCAGATAGACCGGATGGGGCAGGATATCGAGCAATTGATGATCAGCACGGAGCACGGTGCGCCCACCGGGAGCATGCCGGACCGTACGGAAAGAAAAATAGCTCTCGACATGCACGACCCGGCCGATGGAAGGCAGGTATTGGGTGAGGACCGCTGTCGGCGACTCGTAGAGCAACTGATGCCCGGCGCAGACCAGAAGGTTCTTTGCCCGGGCTTCATCGAGGATTTGCTGCGCATCCTCGACTCGCTCCGTAAATGGTTTCTCGACGTAAATATGGCTACCAGCCCTGAGGGCTGCCAGCGCCAACGGCCCATGGGAGGCCGGCGGAGTACAGATGTGCACCACATCGGGTCGTTCGGCAGCCAGTAACTCTTCAGGCGTACCATAACTCTTGATCCCAGGGACAATGCTTCGCATCGCCGCTTGAGCGGCATCCGAAGGATCAGCCACCGCAACCAGCTTGGCACCCGTGCATCTCAAGATGGCACGGGCGTGATGCTGAGCATGGCGGCCGGCGCCGAAAAGCGCGATGCGGAGTGAAATTGACGGGTTACTTGATTGATCCATTGCTCTCATCGAGACGTTACCAATTCTTTATAGAGCCCTGCGACCCGATCTGCCATGGCCGTCGCGGAAAATTCCTGCACGACTTTCTTCCGAGCCTGCTCACCCATTTTCATGGCGGTCTCCGGAGAATCGATCAATCTTAGACAACTCTCCGCCAGTCGGGTTACATCCATCGGCTCAACGAGAATTCCCTCGACTCCATCATCAACTATTTCAGGAATCCCTCCCACTCGACTGGCCACGACAGCCCGGGACGCCGCCATCGCCTCAAGCAAGGCCATGGGAATCCCCTCGCTCAACGACGGAAGGACAAAGATATCCAACGCCTGCATCAGTTCAAGAGTATCCTCTCGATGCCCTAAAAAGACAACGTTTTCACCGATTCCCAAGTCGCGCGCCTGCGCCTCCAGATCCTTGCGGATCACCCCATCCCCCACGATCAACAGCCTCACATTCGCACGCTGGCGCAGGAGAATGGGAACCGCTTGAAGCAGGTAGGAGAGCCCTTTCACAGGAGTCAGCCGGCCGATCGTCCCGATCAGGCACGTCTCCGCATCAACCCCCAACTCTTTGCGTGTCAGCCATCGGTCAGCCTGAATGGGCTTCTTCTCCAGATCGATGCCGTTTCGGATACAGACAACTCTGGGAACTGCTCCTTCAGCCATGTATCTGCGTTCGATTTGCGATGACACACCGATAATCGAATTCACACATAATCGGTGAACCGTGCGCTCAATCGACTCATAGAGACTCATTTTGAATGCCTCTAGGCCTTCAAATGGCTCGCGGAGCCCATGCACCGTTCGAACAACGTAGGGGATCCCACACAACTTCGCAGCCGGTGCTGCGAGAATCGTATCCTTATACTTGTGCGTGTGAATGATCTTCATATCCGAACGCTGGAACTTGCGGACCAACTCAAAGAGCATCTTCCCGCTGCCCCATTCATCCTCAGGGAAAACCGAAACTGGAATACCAAGCCTCTCAATTTCCTCACTCAGCCTCCCGCCATTAAACAAAATCACGGAGAGGTTAAGATCCGGCCTCAGCACAAGCTTCGAGAGCAACACCTTGAGCTGCACCTCGGCCCCAGCCCAGAGATCTCCTACCGCCACGTGACAGATCGAAACCCGATTTGTTTGAGTCATATTCGTAGTGAAGACAGACGACGGACGTTATGCTTTCAAACGAAATTCTCCATCCAGCGCCAAGTGCTTTTCCAGGCTGAGGACTGGATTGGCCTGTCCACAAGCAGGAACATCACGAACCGAAGCTCGAAAGCTTGACGGATTTACCATCCGCGGGAAGTGGCCCCGTGACTTATCGTGTGCAAGGGGGCACCACTAACTCTCCCACGCTGAAAAACTGGCTCAGAGGAATCTGGAGGTTTGTCATCAGCAATATTCCTGAGTGCCACCACCAACGCCATCATGATCCACAAGCTGGGATACCAGAGAATCGAAATAAAAACCCCGCTCACCATGAAACCAATCAAGCTTCCTTCCATGGCCATGGCTAGATACACACGGATATCTTCTTTTGCACTAATTGTTTGGCCATGTTTTTGCCTAGAGGCTACGGGCGTGAACTTCATCCTCACAAACTTCAGGTCCTTGTAGCACTGGAGCAACATCCCACCGATGATCACAATCCCGGCGAGGCCCAATTCAGAAAGAAGGGTGACCCAGGCAGAATGGGCTTGACGGCCCGCGATCGACTTCTCATTAAATGTCCGCCCAGCCTCGTACAGATTGAAGGTCCATGGGAAGTTGCTTTGTCCAATTCCAATAATTGGATTCGAATAAAACATCTCCACCCCAATCCCCCAAGTATACAGCCGTTCAGCACCGGTACCGACTTCCATCGTTTCTTCGCTGGTTGCCGAACCCATTTCATCCCAGTATCTGTCTGGGGCAAGAATCAACATAAAGACGAATGCGACAACAACCAGGAGAAAAGCGTTCAGTTTCTTCGGGGACCGATACCAGCAGTAGACTCCCACTGACGCCAATCCGATAAAACCACCGCGAGACAGGCTGGCCATCGCGCCAAGAATGAATGTTCCCAGCATCCCCAAATACTTCAGTTTCTGCGTGATCCCTGTTGCGCCGAAAAACAGGAAGTAACCGAACGGCGCGGCCATATCCATGACCATACAAAAATCATTCTCGTCTCCCATCCACGCCCCGATGCCAACCCCCCCCTTGATGATACCCATGACAGCGAGAAACCCATGAATTCCCATCCACAACTTCATCAGCGTCATCATTCGATCGAGAGAATTGATGAAAATCACGATGCCCAGGTAGACACAAAATAAGAGAAACATATCCTTAAATGTCATGAGCGCCCAGAAGTTGTTCACGGCCAGTGGCACGTGAACCGCCATGACCGCAAAAAGAGGAATCCACAATTTTGTCTGAGCCCTGGAGAAGTCCAACTTCCCCGACATAAGAACATTTAAGAGAATTAAGACGGAGAGACCTGTTCCGAATGGAATAGCTCTGAGACCAGGAATGATTTCCTGTGGACGGCCAAACTCGAACAGGAGATACGCCAGCACAAGGTAAAATCCAGCCTTGCTCTCCGGAGCTTGACGCAAAGGCGCGAGGCTCCCCAGCTTCAATTTGGACATTGCAGCGAGTTGTGCCCCACTGGCCTCAGGCCCCATCGTGCGTCGCCTCAGATCCCCTTATGCCGCTTACTGCGTTCCCTCTCATGCGCACAGGCAAGAGAATCTCGTAAAGGCCTCGATACTCACCAACCATATGCTCCAAACTGAATAACTGGCGAACCCGCTTTGCCCCATGCTCAGAGAAGCGCCGCATCATGAGAGGATCCTGCAAGAGTTCGATCAGTTTGGTGGCCAGACTTCCGGCGTCTTCGGAACTGACTAAGAATCCAGTCTGGCCCTGCTCGACTAACTCAGGATTCCCGCCGACGGCTGTCGCCACCACCGGCTTTCCAGCAGCCATTGCCTCAAGCAACGCCAAAGACAACCCCTCCGATAGTGACGGCAAGACAAACGCGTCTAACACGGACAAGAGCCTCGGAACGTCCTGCCTTATCCCCAAGAAACGGATATTCTCCTCGATGCCCAGCAGCTCTGCTTGCGCCTTGAGCGAGGCTTCGAGCTCGCCTCGTCCAATCACCAGCATGACCGCACCCGGCCACCGTCTAATGATCTCCGGCATCGCCGAGATGAGAAATCGATGCCCCTTGACCGGATAAAGACTGCCCACCACCCCCAACACAGGATAGCGTCCGACAATCGCGAGCTCAGCTTTGCACTTTTGAGCCTCTTCATCTGCAACCGGCTGTGCCGCAGCAACGCCGTTATAAATAACTTGAACCCGCTCCGCTGCGACACCGACCTTGTCACAGATAAACCGCTTCAAGTCTGCTGATACCGCAACCAAGCTGCCATACCGACTGACGATTCGATAGGCCACTCGCCGGCGCCATTTCTCCCAGAAGTAATTCTTCCCATGCACCGTCGCGACGAGCGGCACGCCTGCCATCTTAGCCAGCATCCAGCCCAAGATGATCGCGCTAAACTCATGTGCGTGAATGAGCGCCACCCGCTCCTTACGAATCAGGCCCCAATATCCCAAGAACCATTGCAGGCCTAAGACGCCTGCAATCGGGATGACGATTGTTCTAACCCCGAACTGCTCACACTCCGCCTGCAACCAGCCTGACCGAAAGAGTCCGACGATGACTCGAACTTGGCCTTGATTCAGCGCCGCCGCGAGCGTACTGATCATTCTCTCAGCACCACCGGGGCCACTGCTGGTCGACAGATGCAGAACGGTCGTCTTGTGTTCACCGGCTGTCATTTAAGTACTTGGGTGTCTGGAAATAGCTGGCGCGTCTTCTGATCGCCGGTTCTCAAATCCAATCGAGCAGCCAGGGCCTCACAACACCGTTTCACTTGACGATAACAGGAGCGGAAATCTTCAATCGTCCCACTATAGGGATCTGCAATCTCAAGGGGGCCGGTAGAATCGAAGCGTCCCAACAAGACCACTTTCCCTCTCGTGTTCGGATACAAGCCGTGAATCCGATCCTTCTGAGCCACTTCCATGACGATGATCAGGTCTGACTTATCGAGCAATTCCGCGTGCACTTGGGTCGTCGCATGTGTCTCAAGCGACAACCCGTTCTCGAGTGCGGTGGCTTGTGCTTTGAGATGGGCCGGTTTCCCGGGAGTGGTTTCAAGTCCCGCCGAACGGATCGTGAGTGATCGTCCCGCTTGCCTGGCGAGAGCACGCAAACAAACCTCTCCTAAGGGGCTCCGGCAGATATTGCCTTTGCAGACGAAGAGGACCGACTGAACGGATTCCGGCAACCGGACCGTCGACCACCGCTCATAGGGATGACGAACGACGTTCAGCTTGCCGATGATGTATCCCCCCGTCGCACGGAGCGCTCGCAGAAAGGTCCAGCAATGCGCTCCCACACTTGGCGTCTCACTCATGTTCATGAGGCTCCTCCCGCTAACTGGCTCATCCAGGCACGATACTCCACCAATGCGGGGCGAGGATCGCTCAGTGATTCCACTTCGTAATGCAGATCCCGCCTCCATAATCGAAGAAACTCCGCCGCACAACGCCACCGTGACGGCGCGTCCGGGCCGAGGTGAAGCGTGGCGTTCGTCTTGGTCAGACGCATGAGCAGATGGTCCAGATCTCCAAGAAACCAGCGGGATCGGGTACCGGCGCGGTAGGAATTGTCCGGAATCGCCACAGACGACCCGCTCGCAACCTGATAGAGGAGGTAGGGAATGTTCAGTCCCGCATCAATCGCCAACTGTAAGGACCCCCAGAACCGCCCATTGATCTCCATCAGTCGCGGGACCTCGGACGTTTTATCAACCTTGAACTCGACCATCGCCACGCCATGCCATTTCACATGTTCCAACAACTTGACCGCGTAGTCGGTCATGGGCTTGGGGAGCGCAATGCTCTCTCTCAACACACTTACGCCGCCGGCCGGCGGCTTTTCCCTGATTCGCCGATGCGCAAAGAGTGCGCAGGGTCTTCCATGATCAAAAAGCCCGAAGACTCCCTGGCCCTCCCCCTCAACCCGTTGCTGAATGAGCGAGGGATTCTTCAAATAGGATACCCTTCGATACAGATCAACCAGTTCTTCGACCGATGACACAAAATGGACGCTGGTCTTGCCCCATCCACGGTCGGTCATCAGCAGCGATCGACCCGGCTTCACCACGACAGGGAATGCTGTCACCTGGTCGAGCACGGACGCAAGATCCCCGTCGGGGACATAGACCGTTGCGGGAATCGGCACGCCCAACTCCTGGGCGACCTTCATCAACCGGTATTTGTCGGATACCAGTTCATAACTTTCCAGCGGAGGAACGGCATTCAAGACACCGGCGGGAAACTGATCTCTTCGCGCTGCGAGCACCTGAGTCGTGGAATCCGTCACCGGCATAATGGCGGTCACGCCCAACCGCCCGACCGCGTCGATCACACTGGACACAAACCGGGAAGGATCTTCCAGCGGCGACGGATACTGCCAGGTCCGCTGACAATACTTCGAAGCGCCCGCTAGCGAGTTCGAGGTTTCAGCCCCAACGACCACCGGAACGCCTGCTTGCCCCAGGCTTCGGGTGACCGCGAGGGCCGCGCGTTCCTGACCATCCATTATTAACACACAAGGGTTCGACCCCATTACGATTTCGGTCCTCTACGAACATGCAGCGCCGCCATCGGCCTAGCGAATACCGGATAGTGCCAACGCAAGCAACGGATCTGATGAGCTGCTATCCTCATGCAGGCTGACCCGTTTCAGCGCGTACGGATCGCCGGGGCGATCACCTTCCAACCCTATCTCACAACCAACCGCCGCGCGATACCCGCTCTCCCTCACCAGCTCCTGAATACCCGGGTTGAAATTTCCATTGGGATAGCAGAAGGCTGAAGATGGCGTGACACCCTGTTGGAGCATCGCATTGCGTGACTCGATTAATTCGCGACTGACCTCGGACAACGGAATATTCGTCAAAATCCGGTGCGAGCAGGAATGCGATCCGAATGACACCCCCTGAGCGGCCATCTCGCGCACCTCCGTCCAATCGAGCAGGACCCGCTCCGACGGACGGTCCATGCCGAGGACGCAACCGAGTCGTTCTACGAGAGCTTCAATCTCATCGACCGCTACTTCTTTACAGCGCTCAATGATGGCACCGGTGTCGATCGGCCTGCCTGATTGTACGAATATGAAATTCCCATCCTCAGCGGACTGGCGGACCCCGACCGTATCAGCCAACATCGCTGAGACTTCTTGCCTGGTAGTCGGACCACCGGCCTGCGCTCTGGCCTGTTCCAACACCAACATCATCCGATCCGGCCAAAACCATCGAGTGGTTCCGATAAAATCGGTCGCAAGAAAGATCGTCGCGGGGACCGCAGATCTTCTCAGGATAGGAAAGGCGAACTGATAGTTATCCCTCCATCCATCATCAAACGTGATGACACAGTAGGACCGGTCGCGCTTGAACTGATTCGTCTGCCACAGGTCCAGGAGCTCATCCAGGGAGAGAATGGTAAAGTGCTCCCGAAGATAGGCGATGTGAGCGGCGAACGACTCCTCCAGCATGTACATGCCAGGTTGAACCTGCTGACGGTCCACCACCTCCGGAGGCACAACCCGGTGATAGGTCAGCACAATCACGCGCCCTCGATGCCGGAACTGTGAAAGCCCGGAAACGGAATAGAGTCCGCCTAATGCCCTCCAGGTTGCGGCCTTGAGACGTGCGATCACATCATCACCCTACATGCGCCGTCAGATCGTCCTGCACACGACTCCGCATTCTTGGCAGCCGACCACTCCTAATATCATCCAGGATGCGCAAAAAGTTCGTCCAGCAAGGCCGCAGCGAGCGAAGAGGCGAATCGTACTCTGCGCTGTACGTTGAGCCTCTGAGCGATGCGAGAACGCCGCTGGCGGACTTTTTCCGCATCCTGTTAGAACAGCGTATAGATAAAGGGCGCGACGGCCGACCCCTGGGTCAAGACAATCAGACTGCCAAGCAACACCAGCACGAGAATAATCGGCAGGAGCCAGAATTTTTTCCGCTCTTTCATGAACGCCCATAACTCTTGAATGAAATCACCCATCTGTCATCCTCCTGGAAATAGACTCACTCAGAACATATTCTTCATATGAGACGCCGGCCTTGGTGTACGAATCACCCGGTACGTCGGTGCATCGGGTTCCAATCCCCGGCACATGGGGTCACGCCCAGCCAGCTTCATCACCAGGCCCATCGGCGTCACCACTCCATAAAACAGGATGCCCAAGATAATGCGCGTATTGATCCATCCCATGACATGCCCAACCCACATCCATCCTTGATAGAGATACTTCAGGATGGCCGGCACGGCGAGTCCAGCCACAGACAACAGCGCACCGAGCCCGACCGCCCATTCTCGCATCGCCTCCTGCCGCCAGAGAAACGGCCATAGTCCGATCACCAGGAAGACCCCGCCGACCATGAGACCGAACTGGCGGAGCGTTTTGTTCGTTACTTCAACATTTTCCATCGGTTATCCCTTTCTGTACAGCCAATACACATTATCGTTTAGAAGGAGTCCACGACACGATCCGTTCACCGCGGCAATACCGGACCCAGGCATCGAGTATGGAGACATTGACCATGACGAAAAACGACGGGATCCGCAGCACCCCGCCGCTCGGCAAGCGCGTGGTGACAAGATAGGCCAGCGCCATGGCATAAAACCCCGCTTGGACCAGCAATGTGCCCTGATAGAACAGCGACGATGACGCGAGTATGACGTTGGCTCCCAACGCTCCGATCATGGCGAACGGAACCAGCCATCGGCACAATTTATGGCTGATCAGCTGCCAGGCAAACAGGTGATACCGGAACGGATTGAGCAGGGACAAGCTCTTCATAAATACGGAAATTCCCCGGACGATCGTGCGGACCTTGCGATCATACTCCTTCTTTGGATCGGCCAGATTCTTGTAGAACCCGATACTCTCCGGGTCTGCCACTCCGCGAAGCCCAAGCCTGACGCTATTGAGCAGCGTATTGAAATCACTTTGAAGATCCGGAGCCCAGTTCCGGCACACGGTTCGACGGGCGGCAAAAAACGATCCGCTCAGCCCGACCAACGTGTTAACCCGCGTTTCGAGGTTCCGGAGAAACATTTCATAGCGAACGTAGGCGCCTTCCCCGCTCACCGCCCCATCCACGTCGATAAACCGGTCCACGCTGCTGACGCAACCGACCGTCGGATCGGCGAAGTTCCGTACAATCGTGGAAATGGCCTGAGGCTCAAGCATCGTGGCCGTATCAGAAAATACCAGAATCTCTCCGGTCGTCGACTCAACGGCAAGTTTTTGCGCCGCTTCCTTCCCGCCCTTCACAACCGACCGAACCAGGCGGACTCCAGACGGCCCGTAGGAGCGGACCAGGTCATCGGTCCCGTCGGTGGAGCAGTCGGACGCCACGACAATGTCGAGGCGCTCGCGGGGGTAATCTTGCCGCAGCGTATTGTCCAACTTTTCCCGAATCCGCTTTTCCTCGTTGTAGGCCGTGATAATCAAGGAGACCATCGGGTGGTGCGGGGCTTTCCTCACGGGGCGGCTATGCAGCACTCCAATCGCCATCAGTAGCAGCGGATACCCCATATACGCATAGAATACGAAGGTGACTGACACCCAGAAGATCGAGAGCATGCAATTAGACAGTGTCATCCGACGTTCTGCTGCTTAGTTTCTGACATGGACGTGGCGTTGACCCGCATCGCGAGTCCCCGGATCTCCGCCCACGCTCTGGACTGGAACAGAGAGTTCCCCTTGGGCAGCCAGCACCCGGTCGATCTTTAAATGGTCCTGTTCCGACACAAACTGATGCGTGGGCAAGGTGACTAATCGATCAACCACTTCCTGAGCGCCGGGGTATCTCCGGCCGGCCAATTGCCCGGCCAGTTCCGGTATGTCCTGAATGGTCGCCGGATAGTTGGGACTCAGCCCCGCCCCCTGCTCGCGGCTCAGCCGACAGACGGCCTCTTTGGCGTCCCGGTCTCGCACGAGCACGGGCAGCCGGAGAAACAACGAGCCCACCCCCACAATCGGCTCTATGCCCTTCCGGGCAAGATCCAGCCCTTCCATGAGTCCGCGCGCACGGGCAGCCCGCTCCTGATTGGCTCGCGCCAATCTTCGTTGCCAGCCAGTGAGCAGATGCGCCCGCACAGCATCCATTCGGCACATCTGAAAGTCCGTGTAAAACTTGGTTTCACCCAATCCGAGGAAGGGGAGCCCCGCGGGAAACCAGTACAACGCCGGATGGATAAAGATGCGCATCACGAGGAGCTCCAGCCAATTGCGAACAACATTGAGCCAAGAGGCTTCTGGCAAACTCGCGTATTCCGCTTCGATCGCGTCCGCAATCGGAGCGGAGCTGGTCAGAATGATTCCCCCGGAGCCACAGGTCATATTCTTTCCGCGGCCCAGACTATAGAATCCCACATCGCCGATCGTTCCAAGAAGGCGATCGCCGGACTGCCCTCCCATCGCCTGCGCCGCATCCTCCACCACGAGAATGCCCTTCCCCTCGCACAATTGTTTCACCCGTGCCGTATCCGCAGGACGGCCAAACAGATGGGTTGAGACGACACAGAGGACGCGTTCATCAAGCAATCCCTCAAGCTCGGCCCATTTGAAATCGAGCGTGTTCGGATCCACGTCACAGAGCACGACCTCCAACCCGGCCTTCACGATCGCGGACGGAACGGAAAAACACGTATAGGCGGGAATGATTACCCGCCGCCTGTTGCTCACGACCGCCAGCGACTTGAGAATGACCGTCAGCGCCGCTTTTCCGGACGAGACCAGATAGACTGCGCGCACGGCATAGTGGGCCTTCAGCTCACTGACCAGGCGCGCTTGGTGTTTATGGCCCCCCCGGAGACTGCCGGCGGAGCGCAGGAGATTCCCCAACGAAAGCGGAGCCGCTGTCGGCGGAATAGTTCGTTGCGGCGTCATGGCAGGTACTTCACCAAATGCGGGCCGACCAGATTTGCAACCGGCACCGGAAGACGTTTCCACAGGGCAATGGCGGCCTTAAACTTGGGATTGTCCGGATTCAATTCCGGAATCCTGCGCCCCTCGGAGAGCCAGTAGTACCAGTGCAACTGGTGAGGCTGCGCGCCCCATTGCGCTTTGAAGCGATAGGTTCCGCTGTCGACGGTGGACCGGCCAAAATCAAACTCCTTGAATCCCTCTCGGCAGGCAAACTCCAGGACCGCCCCATACAAAAGCATGTTGGGAGACAGTCGGCTATATCGCTTATCTGACGCAGCCCAGGGGATTTCCAGCCGATTCCGAAAACCATACAGGAGCCCTGAAGCAAGCGGAACTCCGTTGAGCGAGACCACGCACAATCGCACTTCTTTGGGAAAGGTCTCGAGGATGGCTTCAAAGAATCCCTTCTCATACACCGGCGTACCAAGGTCCCGCATACATCTGGCAAAGACACGATAATAATCCCCCAGCAGCTCCGTACCGCCGACCCTGACCTCCATCCCCTCCTTCTGCGCCCGCCGCACCTGGCTGCGCAACTTGGAAGGAAAGGCCTTCAGCAAGGTTTCGTAGTCCAGAGGGAGCGCGAGGCGCATCGAGACTTTTTTCGATCGGACGGGCCACTCTGTTGCAAGCGGCTTTTCCTGCCTCAATTCGATATGCGCCGCGCCGACCTCCTGAGCCGTGACCGCCGCCGCGTTCAGCAGGGCACGAGCCGCCTCCGCATCATCCGCCAAAACTCCGCCATAGTTGAAGAAGGCCATGGATGTGAGGAAACGCCCGAACATCG